>ERZ779851.131-NODE-131-length-75192-cov-9.182094_pt1 | contig 75192 bp, 90 predicted proteins | sample MGYA00511094_ERZ779851 | MGnify/ENA primary metagenome ERZ779851 (study PRJEB29588, sample SAMEA2155512) | human gut metagenome | biome: human gut; feature: human-associated habitat; material: faeces | place: Denmark | collected 2008/2010 ...
TTTATGTTTTACAACAGGTTTAAAAATGGGGCTGCGCCTATTTTGACACAGCCCCTCTCGGGTGATCCGAGTGCGGTCACAAAAAAATACATAGTCAGTTGTGCCACATATAGTTATGAAATGTGTTTTTGTGGTACTGTACCACAAATTGTGGCACACTTTGACCTTTCGGGGTCAAAATGTGGTACAAAAACAGCCTCTTTTAAGCGTCATTAAAAATTAAATATATTTTAACTAAATTCTTTAATGTCGGCTCGTGCTAAAGATATATTAGCATTAATTATGCATTTTTTACCATTTAATTAAAAATATAATCGTATATTTGCCGTGCAAAAGAAAATATTTGCAGACATATTGAATTATTAAGAGACGTTATGTCCTCTGCTTGTATGTGAAAAGCGTCGGAAACTTAGCACAGTGCACAAGAGATGGCAGAACAGTCTCCACGTCATAAGGCGTGGAGCTGTTTTATTCCACCACTTTGCACAAGGTAATCCGACCACCTTCACATAAAGGCGTGGCATAGCAGCCCACGTCTCTTTTTTATTGCCAAAGTTGGGTTGCAGTGGCGTTACGATAATAATTTGAATTATGAGCATATTAGATTTCTTTAAAGCAACCTTTAATGCACTTATGGGAGATGATGAGTATGAAAATGAAAACGACTCCTTGTCAAAGTCAAAAAGGGAACATAAACATAGCGACATGGAGGATTTTGAAAGTATTGAGGACACAAATGAAGATAATTTTGAAGATAAAGATGATAACGAATTTGAAGATGAAGACGAGGATGATGACTCAGGATTGTCTGAGGAAGAAATGATGGTTTTAGAGTCTGCTTTGAGAAGTTTTTATTCGAGATTGTCAGAAAAAGAACTGGAAGATCCGGATATTGATAAGATAGTAAATGAAGTTCAGGATCTATATATTGATAACAAGATAGACAATCCCGAGAAAGCACTAAATGAAGCATATACCCGGTGGAAGTCCACAAAAAAAGAACGAAATCAGAAACGCTGCAATAGAGGGAAAGCCATTGTTGATTTGCTTAGACAATATGATACTCTCACTAAAGAAGAAAAAGAGCAATTAACCGACTATGAAAGTCCGCTATACCTTGGAAACCTCACTAAGGCTGACAGCAAATCCGTTGAGGAGATAGTGCAGTCATGGTTAGAGAGCAAGTCAATTGACGATGAGAAATGCGAACTAATGAATCTTATGGCTGGCTCGAAAGCTGAAGAATGGGTACCATACATTGAAATATCTAATGTCCCATTATCAGAAGCAGATTACAAACAACTTTTGGCACTTTTTAAATATAACTATACCCCAAAATTCCACTATAAGGAAATGAGCGATTATATCAAACGCTATTGGCTGGAATCAGGATATAAACCACAGCAAGTGGAATGTGATGACTTAATCGTAAACCGTCCCTGCTATATGGCAACTGAGTTGGAGCTCTGCACCCCGCATTTTCATTTAGGTAAACGATACTTTGATGAAGACGACTGCTTTCAAATTGTTAAAGTTTACTTATTCGCCGACAAATTGGAGTATATATGCGATGGCGGGCATATAGAAATCGCACTTTCAGATATAATCGACATAAAGATTAACGATTGGAGTTACATTGAAATGAGATGGAAAGACATTAACCATTGGCGCGAAGTTGAAAAAGGGTGGTATGGCGATGCCACTAATTCCAAACCGTGTCCTGAAACTCCTGAACCTGAATTGCTTGAAATTACATGCAGAAACAATAGGAAGTGCCTATTCACATATAGAGACTATGATAGCGAACTCCTTGTTTTAAGAGGTTTACTATTTTACTTCATCAAAATAGCGAAATAAATGGAACAGTTATTCAAGAAAATCAAAGAAATAGAACAAACACAGATGGCTGAACGTGAAGCAGCTAGAGCAAGAGGTGAACACTTTAATATATTTGCTGTGTGTGGGGTGAATCATTATGAAGTAAAACATTCCTTCATTATCGCTGAATTGCTCAATCCACAAGGTAGCCATGGGCAAGGCTCATTGTTTTTGGATGCATTTCTTAGTTCATTCTATTCCGATTTTAATTTTCGATCAGAAGGAGTGAGTGCGGTTACAGAATATGACATTCACGATGGTCGTATAGATATTCTGATAAGGAATAGCATTGGGCAAGCCATTATTATTGAGAATAAAATACACGCCCAAGACCAATATGAGCAGTTGAAACGCTATAACCATTACGCACATAATCATTTCGGTGATGGACAGTATGAAATTTTATACCTGACACTTTATGGTGAAGAGCCGTCAAAAGCAAGCACAGGAGACAAGAATATTCCACATCGAACCATTTCTTATGCAACCACTATTGTGGAATGGTTAGAGGATTGTATCAAACTGACCGCTCGACTGCCTATTATCAGGGAAACGCTTATACAATATCAAAATCACATCCTTAAATTAACAGGTAAAGATATGAATGCCAAAGACCAAGAGGAAATCTTCAAATTAATGGTTGCTCATCCGCATGAAACGGCAACTATAGTGAATGCAACTAAAAACGGCTATTTGCAATATGTATATGAAACTTTTTGCAGAGAAGGATTAACAGAATATGCAATTAATAACGGTTTCACTTTTCACGAACAAGAGAATATCAATGACGGCTTCTACTTCCAACGTCCGGAATGGAAACGAACTTGTATAAGAATTTGCCGAGCAGGGAATCGTCATTACATTGGTATTTCATGCTCAATAGATGGATCTGATAAAGATCTAGCTGCACTTCCACAACAAAAACTTGAATGTTTTGATTGCAGCCCAAATTCGTGGTGGCCCTACGGAAATACTTGGTTGGAGAAATATGACGACTGGTCGGCAGCTACCGATACAATTCCGGCAATGATTGACGGATGCTTTGTCAACTTCATTATAGATATTGTTGACGCCATTATACTTGAACTACAAAATAAGAAATGTAAAATGATTTAATTAATACTTTTATGGTTATCAAGAACTCTATTGACAAACTTCGCAGCAAGGGCTATGACGATTTATATTTGGCTGACCTTGCACACAAGTGGGATGGAGCTCTAATGCTCGGTTTTTTTTGTATTCAATCACTCATTCCGTTTGGGATAGGTTTCCTGCTTGGAAAAGTTTGGGACCCACTATTCCTTCTTGGATCTTGGTGGGGAGTAGGTGCTTTTCTCGTATTTTTGTTTTGCGTTATTCCAGACGTGGGAATCAGAGAGTCCAAGGAAAAAGGAGAAACCGACCTTCGCTTCTCTTACATTATTGGCTCAGCCATCAGTAAAATTGCGTTGAAAGCCTTAAGGTATGCTCCGATAGTATCCGCTATTTTACTCATAGTTTCATATATCACATCCCTTTTTATGATAGGTTTTAGCTTGATTTCGCTTGTTGCACTTATCTTAGGAGGCACATTACTTCTGCTTACATCAAGATTCTACCATAAGATACTTTCCAAAATAGCGATGGAAGCCACTTACTACGCCGAATGGAAAACAGACCAAAATGTGGAGCACTTTGACGAGTTGGTATCACGACACGACAAATGGTGGATACCATCTGCATCACTTGACTTCGAAAAATTCAACATTGATAAGTTTCGTAGCATCCGAATTGCATCTGTTCTAGGCACATTGGCAAGCATATTGACAGGATTTATCTACTCTCTTGGAGTATATCCGCTTATAGGAGTATATATGAAATTAGAAAGTCCAAAACCGGTGGTAGAACAGGTCGTTCAGAATGAAGATACACAAAATGTTGAGCAAGTAAGCCAACCGGACACTTTGGTTATCGAACAAGTTGCAGATGAAGCCATGCCGGTCAGTGAAGAAGACAATGACATAACTGACGATCCTTCCGTGCAAAACAGTAATTACTCAACCGGGGACATTTATTCGTGTGCTGAACTGGACAAGATGCCTATCATTAAAGGTGCCGAAAACTTCAAAACAGGCTTACAAAACTATCTTCTTTCAAAAATTCCTCAACTAAAAGATACGCATGTATATGTGGAATTTTACATCAATGAGCAGGGCAAAGTATATAATATTGATACCTCGTTAATCAGCGATAAAAACATTGCACACCAAGTAACGAATGTATTAGAAAGCATGCCACCTATGCAGCCTGGTGAAATAAATGGACAACCCGTATGCATTAAGACCAATATTTCATTTTGACAAAAGCTAATGCTATTTACTTCGAACTAAAATATCCGCTGTTCCATTATTTTTCTCAAAAAGTTTTATAGACACAAAAATCGCTGACATCTCTGCCAGCGATTTTTCCGTGATCCGCCTGGGGCTCGAACCCAGGACCCCAACATTAAAAGTGTTGTGCTCTTCCAACTGAGCTAGCGAATCTTGCCATGGAGGCATCGCCGTGAGCGATGTTGTTCCTCAAAAGCGTTGCAAAGGTACGATGTTTTTTTGGAACAGCAAAATTTTCGGCCAAATTTCACTGAAAAATTTTTTTGTGGTAAATTTGCGGGCGGAAAAACAGACCATACAGGGCGACAGGCGCAGGTGTCTGCATGGCGTCGATGTGTGTGTCGTAGTGTCACGACATTTGACTGCGCATTGTATTTACGCTTATTTGTCAATGCAGTATTTACGTTTATTTGTCAATGCAATAAATTATGATTTTTGATAAGGACGACCCCGATTTTGGCGATATGCAGAATGTAAAGCGGCGCATGTTTGCGTTGCGCAACGGAGTAGTGGCCGAGGCGCTGCGGCGTGGCGGTTGCCCGTACCGTATAGTGTTTGGGCTGACGCTGCCGCAGTTGGACGAGGTGGCATCCGTGACGCCGCATACGGTGACGTTGGCGCAGATGTTGTGGGACAATGACAGCACTCGCGAGAGCCGTCTTTTGGCTCCTATGATATGTCCTCGTGAAGGCATGACTGTCGATCGTGCGCGCCGGTGGCTGGGCCAATGTCGCAGCACCGAGGATGTGGACATCTTGTGCCACCGCTTGTTGCGACATCTGCCGTGGGCTTCGATGCTGGTGGACGAGCTGTCCGGGCGCGAGGATGCCGATTTGATGCGCTATGCGGCGGTACGTCTGGCTTTTAACCTTGTGTACAAGGATGCCGCCATAGGGCTGCGTGTGGCTTTGGCTGAGGAGCGGCGCGAGTGTCCGCTCACGCGACATGTGGCGTCCATGCTGGCTGATGAAGCGCGTTTTGTGCTCAATCCCGGTGATTGAGCTTAGGCAAAACGCTGCGGCGCCATGTGCAGGCTTGGGAATGTCTGCTCATGGCGCCGCAGTGTATGCAGTGTGGCGGTCAGTTGGGGCGGCGATTGAGTTTTTCGCCTATCCAAAGGCCACCGATGACCAATGCGCATCCGATGATGCCGATGGCGGTGATAGGTTCGTTGACGATGAAATATGCCGCAATCATGGTGACCACGGCTTGCAGGTACATGTAATTGTTGGCGGTGACAGCGCCGAGGTGTCGTACGCACAGCGACCATAGCAGGTAGGCTACGGCCGAGCATCCTACGCTGAGGAACAGCAGGTTGGTAAGCACCATCGTGTCCGACAGCAGTTCTATAGGGTTGTTCAGTTGCGGTCCGAAGGCCAGGAAGGGCAGGGCGGTGATTACGCCGTAGAAGAAGGTCTTTCGCGTGATGAACCATACATCGTAATTGGCGCTGAGCCCTCGCAGGATGATGCTGTATACGGCCCAAGAGAATGCGGCGGCAATGCTGAGTAAGTCACCCAGTGGATTGAAGCCGACCTCGTTGTTGGATGACGAATTGAATATGACGCAGGCGGCGCCGATGAATGCCACGAAACTGCCCAATACCATGCCCCGGCCGGGCTTCTCGGATTTGTAGATGAACGCCAGTAGGAATATCGTGATCAGCGGCGACAGCGATGTCAGCAGCGAGACGTTGGTGGTGAAGGTGTATTTCAGCGCTGTGTTCTCGGCGATGAAGTATATCGAGCCGGCGCTGAGGCCGCATAGCATGAAGCGCCATTCGTCGCGCCACGAGTACGAGCGGAAGCGCTTGTGGCTGATGAGCAGAATCATCAGGTAGGCCACGGCGAAGCGGTAGACGTATATTTCTACCGGGCCCATGTGGTGCAGTATCAGAACTCTGGTGGACACGAAAGACACGCCCCACATCAGAACAAATATGAGTGCGGCAATATGTATCAGCCATAAGGCCGGGCTGTGCGAGGCTCGTCCGGAGGGCGCATTGTCAGTCTTCAGTGTCATGTTTTAGATGTTTTTGGGGTGTTTCTATTGTCATAGGGTGGTGGCCGATTTCGGCGGCCTTTCGGTTGCCGGCGTCTGCCGACTGTTATAATTATAATTGTGCAAAATTACATAAAAAATGCCGTATAACCTTGTAGTTGGCTGAAAATCTTGAAATTTCAATAGGCGGTGATTCCGCCCCGACAATTTTGCGGAAATTTTTAGAAGTCTATTTGGAGTTATAGATAATTGACTTTGTATGAGTATGAGGTGATGTTATTCGTTGCTTCGAACATCTACGAATCCAGTTATTGTCACTGATTTCATGTTGTGTTCTGTACTTTTCTGCTTCAATTTCTGAGATATTGCAAATGGTGTCCTTATAGCTCTCCCACTCGTAGTCGGGGGAACGATACTTTCTTGAATGATGAAATTCCCAACACCCGATGTCGTCTGTTTCATCATTTGAACAAGCTGAAATCATTAGAGTGATTAACGATAGGAGTAATAAAATCTTCTTCATTTTCCGAGTTGATTTTCTAATTGCATGACGCGATTGCTCAATGATGCTATGGCGTTATTTTTTGAGTTTATAGTATCTTGGAGGGTTGTTATAGTGTCAACCAACCTATTGACACGCTCCATTTCAGCAGAGTTGTCTTCCTTTTGAATTAGCATTTGCCCGGTGCCCCTCATCAACCATTCTGCTGAAATCTCAGGATAAGCATATAGAACACTCATAACTGTTTCGATACTTATACTACGCAGACCTTTAATCTGCTTATCCAATGTGGTTTGGCTAATGTTGCATCTCATTGCAAATGCCCGCACCGAGTGTCCTGAGTAGGCAAGAATTTCGTTAAGTCGTTGGAGTATATCCATAAGAGCTAAAGTTAATAAAACTTAAAATAAAGCCAAACGGCCTTACTGTGTTTGCATAATTAGGCCATTTGGCTTAACTTTGCATCATCTTAAATCAAACATCGCAAATATAGCGATTTTGATTGAGATAACCGCAACGTAATCAATAAAAATAGTCAACATGGCAACCAACATCAACGGCAAAGAAATCAGCGCTCCCATTTGGGGCGGACACAAACCGGCGCTTCTGGCACCGTGGAGCGAAATTAAGAAACTCGGTTTTAAGAAACGCGACCGCTCTTTTGGTACCATCGAGGATGAGAACGGCAAGCATATCCAAGCTCTCTTTTTCTACGCCGTCAAGCATTGTTGCTCCCTCTCTGATGAGCAACTGAATAATTGCCGCTTTGAGTGGTATGTAACAACAGAGACTCTTGATGAAATCTCGGACTAATCAAAAACAAATCAATATGTCAGAAACCGAAACAAAAATTGATGCAATCCTCGACGCTATCCGTCAGGACATCGCAGAACGTGAAACCGTGGCCGAACAAGCCATGCACACTCTCGAAAAGATGAACACCTCGCCCGAGGATTATAAGGTCGCCAATCTTCAGTTTGAAGCCAACACTTATGTTGCCAGCTACCTCAAAAGAATACTGGAAGTTGTCAAAGAACGTGACATCAAAAAAGCAGAAAATATCATCCGTTTCCACCACTATCAGCAACACAAAATCGGAGCGCTCAATGACAACCGTTACATCTCGCTCGGCCAAGCTACCATAGCCGTCACTCTCGGTAAATATGTTGAACGCTTTTTCGATTAACCCTCCCAAGTCAAACCAACTAAACTAAACCAAAATGGAACAAACCACCCCTTACCGTTATGAGGCTAAAAATGACGGTTCGTACAATGAACTCGCAGCCTATGTGACCCAGCTCATGGGTAACGTATCACTCTTTCCGGAACTGTTGACCATAGTGATTGACGGCAGGTTTGCCAATGATGTTGGCAAATTCATTGACAAAGAAGGTTTAGATTTCTTCATTTCGCCGATAGAGGTAGATGATAATAATATCCAAGACCTTATCAACACTGCTGCTGTTGATGCCGACACTCTCCGCAAAATTATCTATCGCATCATGGAAGAGAAAAAAGCTATGGCCGAGGCTAACAAGAGTGTCCTCGATGACATCACCAAGCAGTGTGACTTCGCAAAGAATGACCGCGATATGTATCAGCGGTGGTATCACGAGACATCTGAAAAAGCCGATCGCGTCAAGAGTCAAGTCAAGGCGATTGCGGTTCTAATTGACTCAATCTTCCCCAAAGATTAACAGCCCACAGTCAAACCAATCACGGCGCTCAAGAGTGAGCAATGCCGAGGGGCAAGAGAGCCCCGACCCCTGAAGGGGTTGCAAACGGGGAGTGTAGATAATCTCAACTGGATAGAGGCTCGCAAACTAAACGAGTGGTTGCAGGTTCGAGTCCTGTCACTCCCACAAGGCCAACAAAATTTGCGGATAGCTAACGCGAATAAGGCTGGAGAGAATGTAGTGTAATGGGCGCACGGCGCGGATCCGGTAGGTGCAGGTTCGACTCCTGCCATTCTCACAACCAAAGAAGAGTTCCTTGACGTATTGGATTATTCCACTGCATAACACGGTCAAGCCAGACGGATGATGCCGATGCAGTGATGAGCGACACGGTAGGCCGTGTTCGCGATAAGAAATATCTCCCGGTGCTTATGCCGAAAATGGCCGGGAGCGGGTTGAGGCGTGTCCGCCCGTGGCAAATGGACCGAGTAATTAACGATTATCCCCGGTTGGAGTAAGCAACTATGATTTTACGCGAAACGACCGGCTAATATATCAGAACGGTGTAGCTCAGTAGGTAGAGCAACGCTCGGCAGCGATCATCGCTTGCCTGCGAATGGACGGTGGTTCGATTCCACCCATCGTTCCTATTTCAAATCATATAGTCATATAGCAGATGAAAGCAATTATCGAAATAGTACGAGAGACCTTATTTAATGATGGTGGTTGTGTGCAGACATCCACAAAAGAGAATATTTCTGGTATAACAATCCGTGAGACCAAAATCTTTGGCTTCAAAATCCTCAGTAAGATTGATACTTCATTCGTTACGGAGGTCCGCATTTTCTCGCTACTTATAAAGCGCTCCCGGCAGAAAGGATGGGCGATTTATCGCCTTCCAAAAGCCAAGCCTTAAAGGTATTGTAAGATATGGCAAGAGTAATAGACTCCTCGCCCGCATAGACAATGATTTCTTTATTCTTGTCTATTACGGAATTAACAAGGTTAAGGCTTACAAGAAGCCGACAACCCTGCTTATTGGTGTATTCGATAAAGCGTGTCATAATCGTTGGTTTTGGTTTTTGTCACTGCAAAATTAGCGATTTTCGGCGAATGGTGTAGCTTTCAAGCGATAGCGGTTAATGCAGGGTCGTCGCCTGCCACCATTCCTAATCAAATTTTACCGTTATGGAAAAGACTATTAGAATAGCAACCCTCGGAATTGCAGAGGAGTTTCGCCGCATGGAGGTCGGCGATGTCGTGCAGTTTCCCACGGCACAGTATAATTACAATTCGATCAGAGCAACACCAAGCACATCGCTCGTTAATGAGCGGATGGAAGGGAAACGCTGGAGAACTAAAATAAACTTTGACAATAAGTGTGTCGAAGTTATAAGAATTGCATAGACTATGAGTAAGTTTCATATTAACTCTCTCAATCCCGAGGCCATACAACTTGAAAATATCTATGCAGTTATGTCAGAAGAGAGTTTCGGGAAAGACCTTTCGGCAAAAATAGTCGGAGGGGTGAAGAAATTGGAAGACTTGATTGCCGCCGGCGCAATCGAAGCCCATAAGCCGAACAATGTTCAAAATGGCAAATGGTTCTGCAATGCCGCCCAGGTATTGCGACACTGCCGGAATATGAGAAAAAGAAAATAACCACATAGGTACAATGCCCGTGAGGGTATGCTAATGATATCATATATTGGATTGCCTTTGAGTGCCCGTGAGGGTCGCGGCATCATCTTAAATCAAACCCCGACAGCCGAGCGGGTAATCTCGGCCACATGGAGGTTGTAAACGCTGGCGCCAAGCGCGATAGTGGTTAATGTGGGTTCGACTCCCACCGCCTCTGCTATGAGAGATTGGCAATCGGTGAGTGCCGCCCAGGGTTGACCGGGGGTAGGTGAATAGCAGTGGCCATGGAATAGTCTACAAGCAGGTTCGACTCCTGCTCTCTCAACACCCCAATAAGAATAATATCATTAACGCCGGACGGTCTGCGAAGATAGTCCGGTTATTTACGGGAGAATTGCACACGGCAAGTGCTACCAACAGAGGTTGGCGTCGGTAAATATGGGTATGGGCATCGCACAGGGCGACGGGACGCATATCCGAATAGCCGACAAGTTGGTTCAAGTCCAACTCTCCCGACAACATCATCAAATACATCATCAAAATGAGAAAACCGACCAAGACAAAGAGCGTCAGCGCCGGAACTCGTATCTATTACTTTGACGCTCACAACGACAGCAAGGGTCAGCCGTACCTCTCCATTTCTGAGGTGCCAGTTGACCGTAGTCCCGGCCCCAAAAAGCGTCAGCGTATCTTTATTCACATAGAGGACATAGATAAATTCGCTGACGCTTTCAATGAGATGGCAAAGCACATAAAGAATGAATCTGAACGATGATCCGCTTGTTTTACTCGGCTGGAGCTGCCCGTATTGTGGAAATCCAACTAAACTCGTTGAAGACTCGCAAATCTACGGACGCTCCTACGGCTCCAAGTGCTACATCTGTGAACCGTGCGGCGCATGGGTCGGCTGTCATAAGAACTCGGACAAAGCACTCGGCAGGGTTGCGAACAAAGAACTCCGAGAACTGAAACATCAGGCGCACGAGTCTTTTGACCCTCTATGGAAAGAAGGATACCTGCCGAGAACCGCAGCTTATGAGGTATTATCAGCCGCATTTAATCTTCCAATGGAACAGACCCATATAGGAATGTTCAATGAGGATATGTGCCGGAAAGTAATCGCATTGTCAAACATAATCCTCAAGTATGTAAAAAATGAACGAAATACAAAAATCAATTCTCAATCAAATGTGGATCTATTGTGCTGCACTGAGGACGCTGATATTCCTTAATCTTTGTTCCAAGTATTCTGCACAGGTAGATTTGACTATCCATAATCTTTATATGGACTCCCAAATGCTACATTTAGAGGCTCAACGTGAGCTGAAAGAAATTCAAATGTCAGTAAAAGTTAAGGAGTAAAAATGGCGCTCAATCCGTTTGTGTAACTCGCTAATTATGACTAACTTTACTGTATATCAGAATAAATAATATAACAAGTCAAACCAATAATCCCACCAATTATGGCTAAGGAAAAAACAAACCAAGAGGAGCATGTCAAAGAGCAAACAGATGCTCTTGAAACGAATCTACGCTTCTACAATCAAGGGCGAACAGTGCCGGCCAATGCCCTCAAACCTATTAAGGCCGGACGCCTTAAAGGAATGAGCGACATTAATCCGATGTGGCGAATGAAACGACTAACTGAAATTTTCGGGCCCGTCGGTTTTGGATGGAAATACACCATTGATCGCCAATGGGTCGAGACTTACGGTCAAGATGTCAAGGTATTCTGTAACATTTCGCTCTTTGTCCGAGACCCCGAAACAAAGGAATGGAGCGATGCTATTCCCGGTGTCGGCGGCTCTGCTGTGGTCTCAGTTGAGAGCAAAGGCCCTTATGTCAATGACGAGGCGTACAAGATGGCTCTTACTGATGCTCTCTCTATCGCAATGAAACCGCTCGGTATAGGGGCAGACATCTGGTATGGAGAAAATGCCACGGGCCACAATGAGAGCAAATACGAGCAGTACACACGGACTGATAACAGCCAAACTACCCAGCAGAATGCCGGCACATCGGCTGTCGCTTTCACCGGCGCACAACTCCAGCAGGCTCTTTCAGAACTTGAGGCTACTGATACGGAACAGGCATTCCAGACATTATGGAATAAATGGGCTACATCCGTTCCTGCTCTCTGTATGAATGGCACCGAGTTCTATAACAAGGCCTGTATCAAAATTCAGCAAATCAAAAACGCTCCCAAATGATGCAGTTCAAAAAGTCTTCTGTAATATTCGATGAGGATAGCCACAGCTACCAACTCGACGGCAAGAGGTTGGTCGGCATCACGGGCCTTATACACTCAATCCTCGGATTGGGTGTATATCCAGAGGCTGATGATTATGTGAAAGACTTCATCATTCCTCGTGCTGGCAGCCGTGGAACCGCCATTCATCACGCCATTCAAACCTACGACCAAATAGGCATCATGCAGACTATTCAAATCGTTCATACCCGATACGGTTGCCGTGAACGCGACAACATACAGTATAAGGATGAAGAGTGGGATGTCAGCCTTGAACTTAACAACTACATTCGCCACTTAAACGGATTTGAGGCCGTGGCAAATGAGTTGACGGTTTCAGACAATAACAAGTATGCCTCACAGATTGACAATGTATGGCGTCGCAAAGACACTGGCGGGATATGGCTGGTAGATACCAAGAGCAACAATATCGGTCTTTATCCTCTGTGCGGTTACTACAATCCTGCATTTTTCAACTCCGGCGCAGAGGCATTGCAGGAATATCTGTCATGGCAGCTTTCCATATATGCCGAGTTGTTTGAGGCCGAGAATCCTGGTATCAAGGTTGAAGGCCTTGCCTGCAACTGGCTCCGAAAAGAGCAAGCCGCGTTTTGGGTTATCAAGCGCAAACCGACAGAGCTTGTCAAGGAGCTGCTGACTACCGAATACATTTTCACAGACAATGGCCCGGTATATTTCCACCATGACCAATCAGTGTTCGGTATCAATTCCAATCTGCCAACACCCCAAGAGGAACAAGTTATTATTCCTCTTGATGTCGTTGACTACATGGCAGGACTTCTCAAAACAGTAAAAGAGGCAGAGGCCAAATTAGCCGAAGCAAAAACAGCACTCAGAGCTGCAATGGACCAGCATAAAGTAAAAAAGTATGACTTTGGTCAGTTTACTGCTACCCTTAGTGCCAGTTCTGTCACAAGCAGGTTCAACACCAAACAGTTCAAAGAAGATCATCCGGAAATGTATGAAAAATATGTTTCCCAAAGCGTTTCACAAGGTTCACTAACAATCAAACTTAAAGATAATGATTAAACTAAAAGCGACCGCCCTCATTCACTACATCTCACCGGTGATTGAGATACCGTCAAGGTCAGGCGGCCAATCGTTCCTAAAACGAGAGCTTGTTCTTGACGACTCTTGGACAAAGGACGGCAAAACCTACGAGAATTTTGTGCTGATAGAGTTCACAGGGGACAAGATGTCTCAACTCGATGCCTTCAGTCCGGGTCAGCGTGTAAATGTCGAGGCATATGTCAGCGGTAGAGAGTATCAAGGCAAGGTGTTCAACACCATCAAAGGTTCGACTATCGAACTGTTTCAGGCCCAGCAATCTGCACCCTCAACGGGACAATATCCGCAGGCCCCCGGCGCCTATCCACAGCAACCGCAGTATCCCCAGGCTCCCGGCTATCCACAGCAGGGCGCATATCCCCCCGGCGGCTATCCTCCCCAGCCTGCCTACCAACAGATGGGTGGCTATCCTCAGCAGGGTGGTTATCCACAACCTCAAGCACCGATGCCCGGCACGCCGCAAGGCGGTAATCTTGGGCCCGACGGTCTGCCATTCCGCTGATGGCTGACGCGATCCTCACCAAACGTGACGGTGTGGTGAGCATGGATAAATCATTTGAGTATTTATGCTCACTGCTCCGAAACGGAGTCTATACGGTCAAGATTGTCCGAAAAACCGAGCCGCGTACCATATCTCAAAACTCTCTCATGTGGATGTGGTACAAGTGCATGGAAGAGGCGACGGGCACGCCCAAAGAGGACTTTCACGACTATTACAAAGCAAAGTATCTCAGTCGAGATGTTGCCGTCGGCAACCGATGGTATCGGGTTACAGGCAGTACAACAGACCTCAACACCTTGCAGATGACAAATTTTCTCAACAAGGTACAAGCCGATGCAGCAACGGAGTTCGGAATCACATTGCCGCTCCCTGCTGACAGACATTATCAATCTTTTATAGACGAATACCGAAGACGCTAATAATCGGGTGGTCATTGTGGCCATCCGATGTTTTTTAACCTCTCAATAATATGGATATAAAAATCAAAAAAGCCAAACTGACAAAGAGCAGCACCATTGAGGCTACCTACATCGATGAAGATGGCAACGAAATCACCATCAAGGGCAAAAACACTGTCCACGTTGACCTAAAGACACGCTTTGCCGCCTTAATACCGTATTTCGCGGAACTGACAGAGCAGAAAGAGGCTGACCGTTACGACTGGGACAACCCAGATTCACAAGAGAACATTGACCTCATGCGACGGCTCGATGTTACCGGGGTATCGCTCGGCGGCGATGACAACTGCCCCATAGCAACTCTTACCGGCCGGCGCACTCTCATGTCGTCAAAAGTTCTCAACCTTAACACACCGCCGACTGACCTTGATGCCGATGACAGCGGATGGGTTCGTGCCGAAGACTTCCGCTTTGCCATTGATGCGGTTTTCTATGAAGTACAGCAATACATCATCGAGAAGAAATGGTCTGTCAAGCAGGCCGAGTTCGATTTTGAGAATGAAGACGATCCGTTCTCTAATGCCGGTATTACGGCAGATGTGGATTCCATCACAGACACACCCAAAGATTCCCATGCCGAACAAGTAGCATAACAAATGAAGCCGATATACATTACCGAAACGCCCGGTACGTTTAGGCTCTCCTTTGACTATAATCCTATACTGATTGACCTTATCAAGAGGATACCCACCAGAAGATGGGATAACTCTGAAAAGGTTTGGGTGGTGTCAAAGCAAGGTCTTTTCCCGCTGGGCTATGATGCTCGGTGGTATGTTGAGGCTTTTGCTCAATGGGCTGTCCAAAAGAACTACTGTTCTAATGTTGCAAGACGTAGCGAAACCCACGATGTGGTGTACGAGATACCGCCGATGAAGGAATTTGTCGGCGAACATTATATCTTGCCGCCATACACTCCATACTCCTACCAGTTGGAGGGGGTTCGCTACGCTCTCGACAACAAGCGTTGCATATTCGGAGATCAGCCGGGCCTCGGCAAAACGCTCCAAGCCATTTGCGCTGTTGTCAAGGCTCACAAAGAGGCTATGACTTATGGAGAATCATTCCCGGTTCTTGTCATTTGTCCGGCAGCTCTCAAGGTGAATTGGAAACGTGAGTTCAAAAAGTTTGCCGGAGTGGAGGCGTGTATTCTTGATGACTCCAACCGTGCCAGTTGGGAACGGTTCTGGGAATTAAAGAGGCCGGACGGTGAGGCTATCTGCCCGGTATTTATCACCAATTACGAGAGCCTTAAAAAGTTCTTTGTAGTCAAGGTTAAAAACACATCTCGTTTCACACTCGCATCTATCGTGTTTGATGAGCGCGTTAGTATCTTCAAATCAATCATCATAGACGAGAGCCATAAATGCAAGTCCTCAAAGACCCAACAATCCAAATTCGTTGAGGGTATATGCCGGGGCAAAAAGTGGATCTTCGCACTGACCGGGACCCCTGTTGTCAACAATAACACCGACCTCATACAACAGTTAAAGATACTCGGCCGACTTGATGACTTCGGAGGATACAAGCACTTTGTCGCCAGATACTGTGATGGTCCAAAGCAATCTTCCAACATGAAAGAGTTGCATTACCGTTTATGGTGTTGCTGTTTCTTCAGACGGGAGAAAGCAAAGGTATTGACACAACTTCCCGACAAGATGCGCCAGTACATCACCTGCGAGATAACCAATCGCAAGGAGTATCAGGATGCCGAGGATAATTTCCTCAAATACCTGCGACAGTATAAACACGCCGATGATGACCGCATAGCCAGGGCGATGAGAGGTGAGGTTATGGTGCGCATGGGTATCCTCAAAGAGATTGCCGCACGCGGCAAGGTTAAGGCTGTGGCCGATTTCATACATGATGTTATCGACGGCGGCGAGAAGCTCATCATGTTCGCCTATCTCAAAGAGGTGGTCATGGCTCTCAAAGCCGAGTTTCCGGATGCCGTGACTGTTACGGGGTCGGACAATATCACTCAAAAGCAAAGCGCTGTCGATCGGTTCCAGAATGACCCCGAATGCAAACTAATTATCCTCAACTACAAGTCCGGCGGTACAGGACTTACGCTGACCGCATCAAGCAGGGTCGGTTTCATAGAGTTCCCCTGGACTTACAGCGACTGTGAGCAGGCCGAGGATCGCGCCCATCGTAACGGACAGAAGAACGCAGTCAACTGCTATTATTTCTTGGGCGATAAGACAATCGATGAATATATGTATAAGGTCATTCAAACCAAGAAAGATATTGCAAACGAAGTGACCGGCACCACTACCCAGATAGATGAAGATGTCGTAAGTAATGTGATGAACCTATTCAGCAATCGTCTATGAAGAAGAATTTCAAATGGCTCATCAAGAATGGCCGAGTCTTGTTGCTACGCCGCACTATCGGTCTATTTGGTGAACAGTGGGAATGTTTCGGCAATTTCGATGATAAGGACGGCAACGCTGCCCGTGGCAAACAAATTATCAAACAACTTAACGAGTGTGCCAGGCATACGGATAATTTTAACAACTATGACCGAATATGAAGTTTTACAACAAGAGCAGACCTACTCGGAATCCAAGATACAACATTTTTGTGTGAATTGGTTCCGCCGGACTTTCCCTCAAGTAGCCAATCTGCTTTTCGCTGTTCCAAATGGAGGCTGGCGAGGCGCGCGTGCTGGCGCCCAAATGGTCTATGAAGGACAGGTCAAAGGAGTGGCCGACCTCATATTGTTATTTCCGAAAGGTGGTAAATCGAGCCTTTGTATAGAGATGAAAGTTCCGAAGCGCAAAGGCAGTAGAGCCGGCAAACAATCTGATGAACAAATAGCATGGCAGGCGCTTGTGGAGAGTAATGGCAGCACTTATGTGGTGTGTCATGGTTTAGTGGAATTTGTTAAAGCAGTCTGCATTTACTTACAAACCAATCCACAGCCTTACATTGACAAGGCTCTCAATCTATATCCCACATATCAATGAACTATATTGAATTGATTAACCGATATTGGCAGGAGGTTGATGTCAAGGGTTTCACGCCAACCGAAACAAATATCTATTTCCGGTTGCTCGACATTTGCAATCGGCTTGGTTGGATTAATCCTTTTTCCCTCTCCAATCCACGGGCAGTCGCGCTAATGGCGGTCACTGAAAACACGTTGGCTGCTGGTAGAGACAAGCTCGTGATGAAGGGTTTAATTGGATTCAAACGTGGGTCTCGGAGAAAAGACATTCCGATGTATTGTTTCCCGGAAAAGATAGACGGAGAGTGGGTTTTCCCAATCGGTTTTACCTCATGTTTTGCCTCAAATATTGAGCCAAAACCTGCGCCAAAAAGTGGGGCAAAACCTGCGGCAAAAAGCAGGGTAAAACCTGCGGCATATAATAAAACTAAAACAGAAACAGAAAATATTATCTCTCACGGAGGAGGGTGTACGCGAGCGAGGGCGCCTGTCCCGGATGGTTTGTTTTCGGAAAGAGAATTGTCAATTATGGAGCCAAAAGGTATCAAGGCCGCCAAACTCGCTGAATTTTCTCCGCCCTCGGTCGAAGAAGTCAAGGACTATTTCCTTCTGCAACGCGCAAACCTACGTCTCCCAGACTGGGAGACCGAGGCTATGTCTTTTTTCAGCTACTACGATAGTCAAGGCTGGGTAAAGAGTAATGGCCGTAAGGTGTCAAATTGGGAAAGTCTTGTCAACGACTGGATACTTCGGAAAGAGAGGGAACAAAAGCAACCCAAACACAATGAGCAAACCACAATCTATCGGCGAACTACTCCCGAAGATGCCCTTGCAGATGAGCAGGAGAAACTTGCCAGAAGAATCCTCGCAAGACGCAATAGCCAGACTCACCCCGGCGGTGCAGAGGGTGATTCAGACTTACCATTCGGAGGATAATTTTCTCACGCTGTATAATCCGTCAAAGCAGGTTGCCTATACTCGCGATCTTGCCAAGGCATTTCGGGGCAACGCCCCCAGTCTAAGCCTCATTGAAAAGGCTTTTGGCAGTTGTGCCCGTGATACATGGCTCGACATTCAGTTGACCGAATTGGCTGCATTTTCCGGATGTAGAGACAAGTTGACCGACCATCAGGTGCAGGGACTCATCGACATCATCGCAGAAGAATATGGCTATCTCAAAGTTACCGAGCTGATGTATTTTTTCCGCAAGTTCAAGGCCGGGGAGTATGGCAAGTTCTATGGAGCCGTTGACCCACTCACAATAACTTGCGCACTAAAAGACTTCTGCGATGACAGACGTACAATACTGAATCGTTTGGAGAAAGAAGAGAAAGAAGAGCGGGAAAGAAACGATCCGGAACATATCCGGTACTTACGGCAGTACGCCGCGTATGAACGCATGGCCCACTTCTACTCTTTCAATTTTCGTTCAAAAGATTTCACTCTTGAGGAATTTAAGGATATATGGTGGTTGTTTAATTTAGGCTATGAAAGGAGCGATCATGGATATATCGAATGAAATAAAGATAGTAATCCATTGGAACACTAAAAATGATGACGCTATACGGATGATTCGTGAGCGTTTTGGCATACCTCGTTATACCACTGTGAACGGCCAGACACCGGCGGTCCTGCCGACCGATGATATAGTTATGTTTGAGGAAACCGCTAAACGGGGCTATTTCACATATCAGCGTGTTGACTGGACTTTCAACGGTGCGACATATTCATGGTAAAATGTCAGTAAACGTTAAGGTGATAAAATGGTGGCTATTCTGTTTGCGTCTATCGTCAATAATAGCTAATTTTACAGTATAACAAACTACAAGTCAAACCAATAAGTTAAAAATTATGGACTTTAAGAAAATCCCATTGGACTTGGTGAAACCATCACCAATGAATCCAAGAAAGACCTTCGATGAAGAGGCAATAAAGGAACTTGCCGATAACATCGACAAGCAGGGTCTTATTCAGCCCATCACCATACGCCCAACCGCGTATGAGGACCAGATTGATGAGGCCAGCGGCGAAGTATTCAGCGCTCCCACCGACTACGAGATTGTGTGTGGTGAGCGTCGTTACCGCGCCTTTTGCCTCCTCAAAGCCAAAGAGGACAATCTCAACATTGAGCGTGTGGCTGCTCATCGCAAAAAATATGACCGTTTCCAATCCATTCCGTCAATGATCCGGGAGATGAGCGATGATGAGGCGTTTGAGGCGATGATTACCGAAAACCTCCAACGCCAGGATGTTGACCCTATGGAGGAGGCTTTTGCTTTCAGTCAGCTCATTAAGAATGGCAAGACCGCCGAGGAAGTTGCCCTCAAATTCGGCAAAAGCATCCGCTTTGTTCAAGATCGTTGCAAACTCAACTCCCTAATCCCGGAACTGATGTTGGCCGTCAAAGAGGATAAGATGAGCATAGCAGCTGCGATGATCATCTGCAAACTCGATGAAGAGGGTCAGAAAAAATATCACTCGCAGTACAGCAACAACTATCAAGGGTTTACAAAATCCAACGCACAGATATTTGTTGATAATCTATTCATGAACCTCAATAAATCTCTGTGGTATCAGAGCGACAACCAAGCCGATGAAGACTTTGCCGGTGGATGTGGCACCCAATGCTCACAATGTCCTCTCAACACGGCAAATCATGGCTGCCTGTTCTACGAGATGAAGAGTGAGGACACCGGCCGTTGCACCGATCGCGCCAAATTCCGGGCAAAGACAATCGCCTACATGATACACGCTGTCGAGAGTCAATCTGAAAGACTTGTCAAAAAAGGCGAACCGCTTGATTATGGAAAAACAGTCATAGCAATCAAGACCGAGAGCTATGAGAATGATGCGTCAATCGAGTTCAAAAAACAGATTACGGAACTCATACACGAGCGCGGCTATGAAGTTGTCGCACCCGACAAGGTCTTCAAGTCGAAGTGCTGGTATGAGAGCACCGATGAAAGAACTTTGGACATGATAAAAACCGGTGAAGTCTATCGGGTAATATCATTGTTCAACTATGACAAACCTACTGTTGAAGAACAGTTCTGGTATGTCAAACGAAATAGCGCGGGTGAGAATGAGAGCGGGCTACCGGTCAATGTTTCGACACTCCTTGACAAATACAAGGCTGAGAGGACCAGCCTGCCATCGCAATTCGTTATTGATTGTGCAAAAGCAATGGGGGAACACAACGTGTTATCCGATGTGCCGCTGACAGATGTCGAACGAAAGTTGTTCATGCTCTTGGTGCTCCAGTCCAATTACAAACTGCGTAGCCAACTCAAACTCGGTCAAATCTCTTATAGAGATGAAGACTACAAATACATCGCCGAACACCCCGACATCTTCAATCTCTGCGCAAGAGCATGGTTGCAGGGTAAAGTCGCAATTGGCAATAATCCAGAATTGAGACAGGCAGAACCAATTCTCGATGAACTCGGCGCCCTATGGTGCCCGGAAGAATACCGGAAGGCCAAAGACAAAGTGCAGGCCAAGTTTGACAAGAGCGTGGCTAAAATCACAAAACAACTCGCCGACCTCGGCTATGACCTGGAAGGTAACAAACTGCCAGAAAAGCCAGCCGACACCACTCCTACAATAGCGCAAATCAAAGAGCAGTACGAGGCCATGAAGAAACAGCGCTCAGGTGCAATCATCATCTTTAGGCTCGGTGATGAGTATGAGTGCATTGAACAGGACGCTAACGTAATTGCAATATCTCTCGGCCTCAAGTTACAAAACAAGGGAAACACACCTTTCGTGAAATTCCCGAAAGCAGAACTTGACGCCTATATACGCGAGTTGGTAAAAGTCGGTCATAGGGTGGCAATCTGCGAGCAACTCGATGCTCCCAACAAGTGAGCGATATGGGTAAGACGGTAAAAATCGTTCTCACTCCTCAACAAGAGAGATGGCTAACCAATCATTTCAAGCACACCAAAAACAGCGAGTGTGCCGAGAGGTTAGGCATCTCTCTTCGTTCCGTAGTGAGGATCGCCCGGAAATTGGGGCTGACAAAGAGCCGTCAGTTTATGGCCCGATGCCAGCGTGAGACTTCCGATGCAGCTAAAGAATCGCACCGGCGTAATGGCACATACCCACCCAAAGGTTTCAGAATACCCAAAAGTGAGGTCGGACAATTCAAGCCCGGAGTTACCAGTCGTGAGCGTCTTGGAGCCAAACGGGAGTCAGAAAGAATCCGAAAGTCGGCCGAGTCCAGACGGGCCACTATTAAGAAAGAGCGTGCGCGGATTGTCTGGGGATTGGAACAAAAAACCAAACTGAAGCTCGTTACCAGCCCCAAGAAAATCCAATATCGCTATGAACTCCGCCGACGATGCTACCAAATAGCCAGAGGAGCAAGTGAGGCTTATGTAACGCCTCTTACTCAACGCTCTCTCAAAGTCGAGAGCAATGCCCGCAAATATGGCATTCGGGTAATTGAATAACATAACACATCATCAACCTAAAACGCGGCACCGCTCACTTACCGAGTGGCGCCGCTTGCTTTACTATGGAGTATCAGGATTTTCTCAAATCAAAAATAAAAATCTCCGAGGATTACGGCTACAAGGTGGAAATGAGCGAAATCAATCCGAAACTCAAGCCACACAACAAGCTGATGGTAAAATGGCTTGTTGAGGGAGGTAAGAGAGCGTGTTTTGCCTCGTTCGGCTTACATAAAACCGTTACCCAGTTGGAGGCCGTCAGACTCACTCTTGCAAAAGTAGGACACGGCTCCGGGCTGATTGTTTGCCCTCTTTCTGTCAGGCAAGAGTTTGTTGAGGACTCCAAAAACATTCTCGGATGGGATAAGCCGCCCAAATTCATACGCCGCCCGGAAGAGATGGACGGGGACGGTATCTATCTGACAAATTACGAAAGCATACGCGATGGCAAGTTAGATCCGGAGCTGTTCATTGTAGCCAGTCTTGATGAGGCATCCGTTCTGCGAGGACTTGGCGGCTCAAAGACTTTTCGTGAATTTATGCGCTTGTTTACCGGAGACGGCGGTCCCATGCAGGTGCGCCGACAGGCCGAGCGTATCAAGTTCCGCTATGTGGCAACTGCCACACCATCTCCCAACGACTATATAGAGCTGCTTGCCTATGCCGACTTCCTCGGCATCATGGATGTGTCGCAGGCCAAAACACGGTTCTTTAAGCGTGACCCAACGCATGCCGACAACCTGACCCTACACCCTCACAAAGAAGAAGAGTTCTGGCTGTGGGTTTCATCATGGGCCTTATTCGTGAGCAAACCCTCGGATATTACCGGTGATGAAGCCGATGACGAGGGCTATATCCTGCCGGAACTTGACTTGCGATGGCACGAGATACCGACGGACTACTCTAAGCCGAGTGTTGACAAATACGGCAATCCTGTACTCTTTGCTTGTGAGGCTATGGGTCTGCAACAGTCAGCAAGAGAAAAGCGAGAGAGTCTGCCAGACCGAATAGCTAAGATGATGGAGTTAAGAGCCGAGGATCCCGACGCACACCGCATCATCTGGCACGACCTTGAAAGTGAACGCCACGCGATTGAGAAGGCCATTCCGACAATCAAGTCAATCTATGGGTCACAGGACTATGAGAAGCGTGAGCGCAACATTCTCGACTTCTCCTATGGCCGTATTCAGGAGCTGGCGGCAAAGCCTGTCATCGCCGGTTCCGGCTGTAACTTTCAGCGTTATTGTTCATGGGCCATATACCTTGGCATAGGCTACAAGTTCAACGACTTTATCCAATCAATCCACCGCTTGCAACGATTCCTTCAGACAAAAGTCGTAAGGGTTGACCTTATCTACACCGAGGCTGAGAGAGGAGTCCGCAAAGCGCTTGAAACAAAGTGGCAAAACCACAATAGACTTGTTCACAACATGACTGAAATTATAAAGAAATACGGATTATCCCATAAAGAGATGGCTGCTCATCTTGCCCGAAAAATGGGCGTTGAACGAGTAGAGATTTCCGGCGACGGCTACCGTATTGCCAACAATGACAATGTTCTGGAATTACAGAACACAGAACTCTACCCGGACAATTCCGTGGGCCTCATCGTAACCTCAATTCCATTTGCGACACAATACGAATATTCTCCCAATTACGCAGACTTCGGCCACTCGGAGAGCAATGAGGAATTTTTCAGGCAAATGGATTTTCTCACACCGAATCTTTACCGAGTGCTCCAACCGGGCCGCATGGCCATTATCCATGTCAAAGACCGCATCGTGCCAATGGGTCTTAGCGGAATGGGATGCCAAACGGTTTATCCCTTCCACTGCGACTGCATTGCTCATTACACAAAACATGGTTTTGCCTACATGGGTATGAAAACCATAGTTACCGATGTTGTCCGGGAGAACAATCAGACCTATCGCCTCGGCTGGACCGAGCAGTGCAAGGATGGCACCAAAATGGGTGTCGGTATGCCCGAGTATCTGCTCATCTTCCGTAAGCCTGCCACAGATCGCACCAATGCCTATGCCGACATTCCTGTTGTCAAGGAGAAAAAGTGGTGGAACGAGCAGACCCGCTCATGGGATAATCCCGACGGTTACAGCCGCGCCCGCTGGCAGATGGATGCACACGGTTATACTCGTTCATCCGGCGACCGACTCATGACGCCCGAAGAGATAGCCAAGATGGATCACAAAGCAATCTTCCGTTTCTTCAAAAAATATTCACTCAACGAGGTCTGGAATTATGACTATGTGGTGAAGGTCGCTGAAGAACTGGAGTTGCACGGTAAACTCCCTACGGGATTTATGTTACTCCAGCCCGGAAGTTGGACTGATAATGTGTGGTCGGACATAGCGCGTATGCGCACCCTCAACACCACTCAGTCGGTCAAAGGTAAGGAGCAACACTTATGCCCCCTGCAATTCGACATCGTGAACCGAGTGATTGACCAGATGAGCAATCCCGGCGATATTGTTCTTGACCCTTTCGGTGGTCTGATGACCGTTCCCTACTGCGCGCTCAACAAGGGGCGCAGAGGCTGGGGCATAGAACTTTCGCCGACATACTTCCTTGATGGCGCTCAATATTGCGCACAGGCCGCCACGAAAAAGGAAGCACCGTCACTGTTCGACTTTCTCGATGATGAACCCCAAGAAGAGGAAGATGACCTACCTGATCAACTGAAACAATAATGAATAAACATGGAAAATAACAAATCACCTCCCGGCAATATCAGAGAACGGGCCATGAGCCCAAACCAGTCATTCACTAACCCCGATCTTTACCAATGGCAATACCTCTGAAAAAATTCGCCGAACAATGCGAAGAGGTAGCAATCGCCAAAGGCAAGATTACACCGTTGTCCTCTCCCTCAGTATCCTTACATGACATCTCCAGAGAATGGAGATCGTTACATAAGGCTACGGCTTTCAAGAGCCTCAATCTTCCGGATTGGAGCGAAAAGGAAGAGGGAGCGGCCGAGGTGATAATTGCCGCGTTGACCTATCTTCAGCGCATTGGTTGCAAGGATATAGAAAAACTGCTCCGTGAAACTTTGGAGCACCATCGTCGGCAAACATTGTAGGTTCTGTCAATGACTATTCGTGATGAAGTTTTGTGATGTAGAAAGTAATAGCTATGGCTGAAATAACAATATTAGCAATCAGCCTCTTGGATTTCAACAAGGGGCAACTCAAAGGACTCCCGAAGAATCCCCGGTTCTTTCGGGATTATCGCTATGAGGCGATGAAAAAGAGCATCAAGGAATCGCCAGAGATGCTTGAACTGCGTGAACTTATCGTATTTCCCTATTCCGAGGGGCGGTACATAGTTATTTGCGGCAATCTCCGTCTGCGTGCCTGCAAGGAACTCGGCTATACCGAGCTGCCATGTAAGATACTAAGACCCGATACTGATGTGAAGAAGTTGAGGGAGTATGCCACAAAGGACAATGTGAACTTCGGTGAAAACGATCTCGATGTGATGAACAACGAGTGGGATAAAACCGAACTTGCTGACTGGGGTGTGGAATTTGCCCCGGAAAAGCCTGTCGATGAGTTCAAAGAGCGGTTCGATTCCATAACCGATGAAACGGCAATCTATCCCCTTGTGCCAAAGTATGATGAGAAGCATGAGCTGTTCATCATTCAGTCCGGCAACGAGGTTGACAGCAACTGGCTACGTGAGCGGCTTGGTATGCAGCGCATGAAGTCATACAAGACAGGCAAGATCAGTCGGAGCAATGTGATTGACATTAAAGATGTTCGTGTCGCTTTGGAGGGCGAAAAGAAATGAGCCTCAAAATCGTTATCCCCTCCCACAAGCGGCATGATCGAGTTTTTGCAAAGAAACTCGTACTTGACCCTATCATCTGTGTGGCCGAGAGTCAGGCAGACCTGTACCGACAGTATAACCCCGAATGTGAGATCGTAACGCACCCCGATGATGTGATTGGACTAATACCGAAACGTAATTGGATGGCCAAGCATTTTGGAGAACTGATGATGCTTGACGATGATGTTCATGTTGTCAAGACACTTTTCTGCGAGAAAGGAGAGCCGGGGGTTATACGCGATCCGGAAACCGTGACACACATCATCAACTCCCTCTATGAGTTAGCGTGTATGCTCGATGTCCATTTGTTCGGGTTCACATCTGCCATATCTCCGGTGATGTATAATGAATGGGGCTATTATTCCCTGTCAAAGATGATCACCGGATGTTCCTACGGAGTGCGTTACAACAAGAATGTCTGGTGGAACGAAGAAATCAGGCTCAAAGAGGATTTTTGGATTTCGTGCTACATGAAGTACAAGGAGCGCAGAATTCTGACCGACCTCCGCTATAACTTCGCTCAAAAAGGAACCTTTGTCAACGCCGGCGGATTAGCCGCGTTCCGCAATCAGGAGGAGGAGCGCCGTTCAATCCTGTTCATCAAAAAACACTTTGGGGACAGTATCAACATCAAAGGTGCGACCAACAACGGCAAAGACAAGACCAAGCAACTTGTGGAGTATAATATCTCCTGTAAGTTTAAATTCTAACTTGCTGATTGGCCAATAAAAATGGCGTTAAAATGGTGCTCAATCCGTTTGTGTACTTCGCTATTTTTGGCTATATTCACAGATGTAAAACAAATTATACCAACAAGTTATGAAGATAAGAACGATACACGGATACGACTTCTTTGAGGTCAGCTCTGCAATGCAGAAAGCCATCCGGCGAGGAGATGCCCGAGTAGCCGGATTCTTCGCTCTGGAACTATGGCACAGCAATTATCGCGATTATGTCTGGAAAAGGCTCTACACTATATCGGCGGAGGATTGTTACGGACTCATCACACACGAGATTGAGGCTCTGTGGCAGGGACATGAGCTGGTCAATAAGAATCTGAACAAAAACAAGACCGGGCCGAAAGGCCGTATATTCGTGAGTAAAGCGGTATTGCTCCTTTGCGAGTGTCGAAAGTGCCGCGACGCGGATCATCTGCAAAATCTTGTCTATGACCGAAACGATGTTGATGTAGAACGGTGGATAGATGATGTGAGAGCGTTCCCCATCGAGATACCACCTTACACTTACGATGTTCACACCCAAAAAGGGAAAAAGAGTGGAAGGACCAAAGAAGAGTTCTTCCGAGAAGAGTACGAGGCATTACGGCCGAGGGTTCCCGGCTTGTTTGATGACCTTGTACCACCATATCAAAATAATCTGTTCGGCGGTTCGGATCCACAGTCCGGACCGCTTTAATTTTCATACATTATGGATTTACCGCCCTTAGACAAAGAGGTGCTGGCAAAAATGGGTATCGCTCCGGCATCGGTACCCATTGTGCCAACTCCCATTTCCAACTTCGGCATTAATTTTGAACGGCACAAGCAGGAAGCTCCTAAATCCCTTACCGCAGACGAATGTGTCAAACTGTTTGGAGCGAGAGAGGCTGTGCTGATGAACTTCATTCCCCAGATGCTTACGGCTCTCGCCTTGGAGCAGGCAGAGGCATTTATCAAATATTGCCGGGACAATAGGCTCTCAGAGTATAAGCGGCACAACCGAGAGATGCGCAAGTGCATAGATGAGTATAATTTTGAACTCCGCAAGAGTTATGGTCGTTCCTGGCGTGCCTATCAGAAGTATCTGGAGAGATTACGGCAGACCGTAGAATTGGATTTGTTCAAATGCTGGTGTACGTTTACCAATGAGGCAGCGCGGCAGTATGTCGGCCACCTTCACAAGGAAATACCGGCGCGTGTGGCTCTCGTTCGCATGATACTTACTTTCGTTGAGGATTTTGATAAGAACATGGATAAAGTCATTGCGGATCGCATCAACAAGCCATGCTGCCGCAAGCAAGACCCGTACTGTTTCCTCATATCTGTATTGTGCATGGATATTGCCGAAACATTCGGGCATAAGATGGAGATAACAGATACAATGGCGCTTTGCGTGAAAGTCCTTGCTAACCGATGCCATACTGTTGTCGATGCAATCATGGCCGAAGAAGATTCCACCGAGGCATCATGTCTTGACAATCATTGACAAACGTTAAGGTGGTAAAATGGTGGCCATTCTGTTTGCGTAATCCGCTAATTATGGCTAACTTACAGTATCAAAATAAAATACAAGTCAAACCGATAAACCTCCATTTATGACCACCATCGAAACAATAAAAAAAGCCCTCTCAATCCTCAACGGACACGATTTCTACTACATGATGGTTGATTATGGCTATGCTTCAGCAGAGGCAAACGCAAAATCTTCAATGCGTCATTTTGTAGAAGTGACCGATACTCTCCCTTCGGAACTGCGCCTCCTGCTCCGCGACCTTTGGATTGCCACTTATGAATGGTGTGCTTGTTTTCGCCCAATGTGGACTGCCGAAGATCACAAAGAGAAAGAGGATAGAAAGAACGAACTACAAGCGAAAGTGAATACCATCCTCGCAGCTTAATAAAGTCAAACCAATAAGCCCCCAATTTTATGAAAAAGTACATTTTTAGAGTCTATACGACCTATGATCCCGATGACGGTTTCAATGTCTGGACCTATGGGAATACACCTCAAGAGGCTGAACGTGAAATCAGAAGTGAATACCACTCAATCCTCCGTGTTGAACTCCTTAGAACTGAAAAGGCATGAACAGAAAAGAACGACAGGAAGCCCGTGCCGAGCGTTACCGCGAATATGCCGAGAATGCCGAGAAGAGAGCCACAGCAGCTTTCAATGCCAGCAATGCCGCAGTAGCGGGTATTCCTCCCGGTCAGCCTATTCTCGTTGGCCACCACTCCGAGAAAGCCCATCGCCGCGCTCTTGAGCGTTCCAATGGTGCAATGATGAGGAGCGTACATGAGTCCGAAAAAGCGGCCTATTACCGACAGAAAGCCGAGGCCGCCGAGAACAATGACAATATCTATCTCGGCGATGATGACGCGATAGAGCGCCTTAAGGAGAAAATCGCAGAGCTTACGACCAAGCAGGATAGGATGAAATCTGTCAACAAGCTTATGCGCTCTAAAATGAGTAACGAAGATAAAATAGCCAAACTTATTGAATTAGGCTTTTCTCATAGTGGCGCAAAGAATGTTGTTGCTCATGGTTCATCATTCCCGGCCTATATGCTCACGAACAACAATGCAAGAATCAATGCCGCCAAGAAGCAGCTTGAAAAAGCCAAATCACTTGCCGGCAAAGAGGACAGAGAATATGAGGCCGGAGACCTTACCATCGAAGAGTGCTACTCCGAGAACCGTGTTCGCTTCTATTTCCCCGGCAAGCCAGACGATGATATGAGAACAGAATTGAAGAGTAACGGTTTCCGATGGGCACCCTCAATGGGGTGTTGGCAAGCCTACATCAACCGTCGGACTCTCCGCTTCGTGAACGATATAACCAAGTCAAACCAATAAAACCAAATCGAAATGGGAATTAAAGCTCATGTTGCCGAGGTATATCAGGTAAAACACCGCATCTACGACAACTTCAGTGGTAAACAAGACGTGATTAACCGATTGCTCTATAAGGAGTGCCCCGATCTTAATTGGCAGGGCGAGGATGTAGAGTGTGCTGAGCAACTTGAAATCACACGGGCAGACCTTGCCAATCTGATAGCAAAAATCTGCTACAATCGCCGAGACTTTGAGCTGTGGCGCGAAAAGAATCAAATAAGCGAGACGCTTGATGACATCATCGGCATCTTTGCCAAGTGGATGGCTCACAGCGACCAGCGCAACGACTTCGTGGTATTAAATTGGTACTAACGATGATGACTGTAATCGAAAAACAGACAATGGATGCGATTATAGCTATCAATCGCAAAACCAAAGACGCCAATCAGATTGATTGGGAGCAGCGTCGATATGAGATTGCCAAAGATATATTCGCTCGTTGCCTTTCAAGTGAAGACGGCGATATGAGAGCCTTCTGCGCACGAGAATTGGAAACGCACGCCAACGATTGCGTCCGAGAGGCAAATGCTCTTATCAAAGCATTAAAAGAACAACCTGAACCATGAACAAAGACTACGCCTATTGTGTCGGCCCAAACTATTTCGGAGGGCCGGCACTCTGCCAGAACTGTAAGCGGCACATTCCATTCTGCCAGGAAGTACACGAGACATTAACATGGACTATGCCGATGTACGATGAAAAGACCGGCACATGTCCTTTGCATGAACCTAAAACCGAGAATAGCAATGAAAGAGAAACTAACGATGGAGAAAGTCAGGATATTGAAGAAGCTCGGATTTGACATAAACGCTCCAACAATCTATGATGCGGCCAAATTTTTGCGAGAAGAATGGGGCGCAGATTTGGTTGTAAGCCCGAAGTTCAACAGTAAGACCGGCGACCGCATAGGTTACTTTTGGCGATGGCCCCAGCGGACAGATGTGATAGACAACAAAACATACAGAACTTATGAGGGCGCGCTTTCTGCTGGCATCTCTGCGGTTCTGGAACCATTCAAAGAATACTTCAATGGAAAAAACTAAATTCAAATACGGAGCAATGTCAAGCGTCTGGGAGTTAGAGGCCGACAACAAATTTACAGCTTATGCCGCTATGTGCTGTCACTTTAACAGAAGTGCCCATCTGATAGCATTGTATGAGCCTGAAGAGATAGTAAAGAACGACTGTTGGCTCAATCCAATGGGTGAAATATCAGCACGCCTTGACGAAATCTTCGGTGGAGAAGGTTCGTTTGACCGCTATTTAGAGGAACATCGTGAGGAAGTTATCAAAGCATACGAATCTATAAAACAGATAATGTGATGAAAATACTTGATTTGGTCGTAAAGCACAAGTGGTACGACATGGAAGATTCCGGCGAAAAGCCAGAAGAATACCGCGCCCTCTCCGACCATTGGGTTAAGCGTTTTCTTCGCCTCAACAGTGGTCGAGATGGAGCCTTGAAATATCTCGCCTCTCTCCCGTCGGATCAAGTGTGGCAGGAGTACACCCATGTCCGCTTTCACAGAGGCTACACATCAACTACAATGCTCTTTGAAATCAAGAGTATGCACATAGGTTTCGGCAACCCTGCATGGGGCGCGCCCAAAGAAGAAGTATTCATCATCAAATTAGGAGAACGGTTATGATAATTAAAATTGATGCAAGCCGCGAATTCTATCCGGCACTTCTTGATGAGTTCAAGAATAATCCACAGGCTATCCCCGATATGGCTAAGGAGGTGGCTAAAAATGCGACAGCCATAGCAACCGAAATTTTTGAGGAAGCCATAGGTTCATGTGAAAAATATCTGCGAGAAAGCAATATTACCCTCAAAGTGGCGGTGGAACTTGGCAATACCAAAGATTTCACTGACAACCTTGCAGAACGCATGACAGAAGAAGAGCGCAACAAAATAAGAATTCTTTATAACAATCTGAAGGAAGGTCTAAGTCTGTGCCATGAGGATTGTGTATATGATGCTCTCGAAAGTTTAGAAGAGATATTCAGCAAAGATTTATTCAACGCAGACTAATATGACTGGTTCTCTCATCAATGTGGTTCTGATATTTTTGGCCTATCTTCTCATCGGCAAGGTTGAGGACATAGGCTACCGCAAGGGGTATCGGGACGCAGCGGCCAGCAGACCGCCAAGGATAAAAATCGGATTCAAAACCAATCCATCAAAAGACAATGATACAACTGCTATACATTGACCTATTCTGCGGCGCCGGAGGCACCTCTACTGGAGTCAATGAGGCCCGGCTGTATGATGAACAGTGTGCAAAAGTTATCGCTTGTGTAAATCATGATCCAACGGCAATAGCCTCCCACGCCGCAAATCATCCCGACGCTCTACACTTTATAGAGGACATCAGAACGCTCAACCTAACGCCGCTAATGAGGCACATCAAGGCTTGCAGGAAAGAATATCCGCAGGCCTTGATTGTTTTATGGGCCTCTCTGGAGTGTACCAATTTCAGCCGGGCCAAAGGTGGTCAGCCCCGCGATCCCGACAGTCGGACTCTTGCGGAACATCTCTATCGCTACATAGAAACAATCAACCCGGATTTTATCCAGATAGAGAATGTCGAGGAGTTCATGTCCTGGGGGCCACTCGATCAGAATGGCCGCCCGCTCTCAATGGACAGAGGGCGTGATTATGTCCGATGGATTAGGAATGTCAAAGGGTACGGCTACAACTACGACTATCGCATATTGAACTCGGCCGACTATGGTGCCCGGACCACACGAAAGCGTTATTTCGGGATGTTCGCAAAAAAAGGTCTGCCAATCGTGTTTCCCACACCAACCCACAGCCGACGGCCCACTGGCAATCTGGAGCGATGGCGCGCCGTGCGATATGTACTCAACCTCGAAGAGATTGGTCAGTCAATTTTCACACGGAAAAAGCCCCTGGCCGAGAATACGCTCAAACGCATTTATGCCGGACTTGTAAAGTTTGTACCCGACGGCAACGACGCATTTATGGTCAAGTTCAACAGCATGAGCCAGCGAGGAAAGTATGTACCGCCTTCCATTGATGAGCCATGCCCGACAGTAGCGGTTCAGAACCGCCTCGGTGTGGCCCAAGTCGCATTTCTCTCCAAACAGTTCAGCGGCTCCCCGGAGGATAAGAACATATCTATCGACGGGCCTGCTGGTGCAATTACCTGTGTGGATCATCACGCACTTGTCAGTGCCCAGTTCTTGACCATGTTCTATGGCACAAGCACGGCCACATCCATTGATGAGCCTTGCGGCTGTGTTACCACAAATCCCAAACACAGTCTGGTGACAGTCCGAAAGCATTTCCTTGTGAACCCTCAATTCAACTCGGCCGGCAGGTCTATTGATGAACCGTGTTTCACTCTGATTGCAAGAATGGATAAACGACCACCATGCCTTGTAACCACGGAGAGCGGGGAGATAGCCATAGAGGTTTATGAAACTGACTCTCCCATGATGATTAAAATAAAGGAATTTATGGCTAAGTATGGTCTGGCCGACATTTATATGCGTATGCTCAAGGTCGTAGAATTGAAACGCATACAAGGTTTCCCCGATGACTATGTGCTGCTGGGTAATCAGAGTGACCAAAAGAAGTTCATCGGCAACGCAGTCCATACCAGCATACCTAAAGCATGGTGTCCGGTACTGTGTAAGGCTATCAGTGAGAGCAAACGTAAATCGGTAGCGGTATGATTGAGATAAACGGTTACAAGTTCTACGATGAGCCTGTGAGTTGTGGTAGTTGCCCCTGCATGAACACGGGGGCAACCCACCTCAACCCCGGTGTCAAGCGCGGTCACTGCATCCTATGGAATGAATGGCATCTGCGGTATCGCAATATCCCGGCAAGGTGCCATAAGTTATTCAAAAAGGCAATGACCTATCCCGACGGGTCTAAATTAGTCATAGTCGCAAATCAATCATAAATCAGATATGGCAAGACCAAACAGTAACGGTATAGTGGCACTCCACGATGACAAAGAGAGCGACAGCGGTTTCTTCTGCATGAAACTCGTTGGCTACCTCAACGAAGAGGCGGAGATTGGCACCGAGTTTTACGAAGTTCTATGGCATGAGCGTTTCGCGCAGGCAAAGGCCGGAGAATGTGCCTATCGGGACAGATGCCCCATTTACGCAAAATCCAAACAACCTTTTTAATTTTATGAATATTGGTATTATTGATGTTGACGGGCATAATTTCCCCAACTTCGCGCTAATGAAAATCTCAGCATGGCACAAGTTGCATGGTGATGATGTAGAGATTGCATTGCCATTATTCGGCAGCTATGACCGCGTATATCAGTCAAAGATATTCACGTTCACTCCCGATTCTACCGACTTTGACGGCAAGTGTGAGGTTGTACGAGGCGGTACTGGCTACGACATTCACAGCAGACTGTCCGAAGCTATTGAGCAATCTACTGAAATGGACTATTCAATCTATCCACAGTATCCTTTCTCGGTCCAATTCTTTTCTCGCGGTTGCATACGCCATTGTCCGTTCTGCCTTGTCCATGACAAAGAGGGCATGATTCGTCCTGTTGAACCGGTTCAACTCAACCCTAATGGCGAATGGATTGAGGTGCTTGACAACAATTTTTTCGCCAATCCCGAATGGAAGAGTGCGATTGATTACCTTATCAAAGCTGGGCAAAAAGTAAATCTCCACGGTGTTGACATACGGATTATGAACGAAGAGCAGGCTTATTGGCTCAACAAACTGCGCCTGCGCCGGAACATCCATATCGCATGGGACTTGCCTGCGATTGACCTTACAGAGAAACTCCGCGAAGTCACACGCTACATAAAGCCATACAAAATCATGTGCTATGTGCTTGTCGGCTTCAACTCAACCATAGAGCAGGATATGTTTCGGATTGAAACACTCCGCTCATTCGGTGTCAAGCCCTATGTCATGCCATACCGCGACTTTGAGAACAAACGCGCTCCCTCGCAATATGAAAAAGACCTGGCCCAGTATGTCAACAAACCAATGATATTCAAATCATGCACCTTTGCCGAATTCTCTCCGCGCAAAGGCTTCAAATGTAAAACATATCTAAACAACACTCAATGAAACTGTATATATCAATACCGATTAGTGGCAGGCCGTTATATGAGGCAAAATATCATGCAGACTGTATCAAGTCTGTACTCACAAACACCGGCCACAAGTGTATCACACCCTTTGATGTCTGCCCGGAGCCGGGAAAGTCTTATGGCCACTACATGGGCCGCGACATTGAGGCCATTCTGGACCGGGACATTGAGGGAGTTGTGTTCGGCTATGGCTTCCATAACTCACGAGGCTGTATGCTGGAGCATGCCGCCGCGCAGATCTACCGTAAGCACATCGTCTATGAGTCGTGCTTTCATATGCTCGACTTCGATAAACTAACTGTTAAACCAAATATACCACAATGAGAAAAAAGTATCGCATCAAAAGAGCCTGTACATGGGTTCGCACAAAAAGAGGGCATTTATATTGCCCGACATACATAGTCCAAGTACATGTACTATTCGGAATTTGGATTAGGGTAAAATCGTTCAGAGATGAAGAAGATCCGGATTTTGCCCGGAGAGAAGCAGAAGAACTGTTAGACAAACTCAATGAAAAATAAGACATGAAAGTAGTAATCACCGGCGGCGAGGGCTTTATCGGCAAGGCTCTCGCCGCTGCTCTCTCCAGACGGGGAGTAGAGGTCATAATCATAGACCGCACAAAAGGCATCGAGGCCAAAGACTTCTTCGATACCGTTCCAAATCTCCATGATGCAGACTGTGTGTATCATCTGGCCGCGCAGACATCGGTGTTCAACACCAATCATGCGCAGATCATGTATGACAACATCGAAACATTCATGGCAGTATGTAATGCCTGTAAGCGTGCAGGCGTAAAGCTGGTGTATGCCTCATCTTCCACGGCCAACAGCCCCAACACAACATCTCTCTACGGAATATCCAAGCGTTTCGATGAGGAATATGCCCGGTGCTACAACCCTCATGCCACCGGCGTCCGACTCCACAATGTCTATGGGCCTAACCCGCGTCAAGGAACTCTTCTTTGGCATTTACTCCACGACAACCCGGTGAGGCTCGTAAACGGAGGTCGAAACGTGCGCCACTTCACATTCATAGATGATGTGGTAGAGGGGCTAATCTATGCCTATGGCTGTAACAGGCAACTCATCAACGTAGCAAACCCCGAAGAGATGAGTGTTTACGATTTCGCATTGGCGGTCCAAGCGCACAATGAGGCTGAAATATCGCTACTTACGGAAAAACGCGAATTTGACAAAATCGCTCAAACGGTTGATGATAGCCTATTTACTGTACCTTTGCCATACACGCCGGTAAAAGAAGGCATCAGGCGTGTATTTGACACCATCGACAATGACACGGCGCAGTAGAATCATACGAATGGATAAATGGGATGTTCCTGCTTCTCGGCCACGGCTGAAGGGTGGGAATATCCCTCTTTGCGACCTTACGCCCCGGATAGTGGTTCATCAGCTCGGCTCCCTGGTGTATTTCTCGCAGTTCAGACGCACAAAGAGCGGCGTACCGTTCAGCGAGATTAAGCAGTCGGCCGATATAGCCACACAGTTTGCCGACACTGCCTGCGACTTCATTCAGCGTCTTGTCAACAATACGGAAGACTGGGCTATAATCACCACACCTCGGCGCCGTCATGCAGACGGGTTCCACTTTGCCACGGCGGTATGTCAGCGAATCTCGGACAATCTCGGTATTCCATTCTATGCAGACGCAGTGCAGTGCATTAACCGTAACCGTCTGGCCCCGGACTTTCATCTGCTCCGGCCCATCACCGAGCGGCGCGTAATAGTTTACGATGACATCATCACAACTGGCACAACACTGACGGCCACGGCAACATTATTGGCCGATCGTGATTTTGTCCTCAACCTCATAGGCGTCAATAACCGCTAAAATCACATCTCCCGGCTATGTTCTTGACCTTATCCCCACCATATTTTGGAAATAAAAGTCCAAAAAACGTAAATAAAACGGCCAAAAATGGCAATTTTCGGAGCGTATCCGGAAATTTTTTCAAGGGCGGGAGAAAGACAAAACAATATTATGAACATAAACGACAGCAACCCATTTTACCTATTTTTTCTTTGGCTGCTCTCATAATTACAATTTCAGCCTCTGATTATATACAAAATCTCTCTCGAATTATATAATAACCTCCCATACATCATCACAATGGCACGGAAGAAGAACAAACACGGATTGACAGCTCAACAGGAGCTGTTCTGTCAGTATGTCGTAGATGCCTACGGTACGGACACACGAGGAGTCCTTGTGACAGCCTACCGTAAGGCCTACAACTGCAAGAATGATGCGAAAGCAAGTACCCATTACACATCGGCTTCTTTGCTGATGAGTGACCCCAAGATAGCCCAAAGGGTTGAGCAGCTTCAGGAGGAGCGTGCGAGACTCGCCACGATCAGCCGAGAACGCATAATATCCGATGATGTGAAGATACTCGATCTTGACCCTCTAACCCTTTGGATAGAAGATGAGAAAACGCATCAATGGCGTATGCGATACCTGCATGAGATACCCAAAGAGATACGGCGCCTTTTGAAGTTTACACGCAACGGCAAAAGGCTCGTACCCGATGTCGATAAAGATGCCGCCAAGAAAAGGCTCATAGATGTACTCGGCTTTGCCTCGGCTAAAGACCTCAACATAACTACAAGCAATAAAGTGTCCGGCGAACTGCGCATAGGTTTCAACGATGATCAGGATTAGGCCGCATGGGTAATGTTGACAGCTTAGAGGCTAATGTTGACAGTTAACCTCAATATAACATATATAGCCCAACAAGTAGCAAAATGTAAACTTTCCCCAATAGTGAGATACTGACAAATGTAGCAAAATGTCAGCAAAACACCCTCAAACCGCGAAAATCAATGCAAATCAATTATAAGAAGCTCAACCCTCTTGGCTTTCATCTGCTGAAATTGCTCCAGGATACAGCAATCCGACTGATTATATTGTTCGGTGGCTCATCTTCCGGCAAGTCTTACAGCGTGGCACAGTTGATTCTCATAATGACCCTATGGGACGGAGAGAACACTATCGTCATGCGTAAGGTCGGAGCGTCTATCAGCAAAACCATATACGAGGATTTCAAGGTAGCGGCAAGGCAACTCGGCATCTTCAGCCTGTTCAAATTCAAGGATGGAGTCCGGCAGATTGTCTGCATAGCGAATGGAGCCAAGATTGATTTCGGTGGTCTTGATGACCCGGAGAAGATTAAGGGTATCTCCAACTATAAGCGTGTCGTTCTTGATGAATGGTCGGAGTTCGACAGCGAGGACTACAAACAGGTGCGCAAGCGTCTGCGCGGTAAAGAGGGCCAGCAGATCATCACCACATTCAACCCCATCAAGGAAACGCACTGGATAAAGAAAGAAGTCTTTGATGTTGAGAAATGGCATGATGTGCCTATGGATATTGAGATTGCAGGCGAGAAGATTCCACCAGAATTAACCGCTGTGAAATCAATACGGATGAACGAAACCAAGTTTATAATCAATCCTCGCACCAAAGAGATTGAGGAACACGCCCCGGATACTGTCGTTATCCAATCAACCTACCTCAATAACTTTTGGGTTGTCGGCTCTCCCGATGGCACCTACGGCTATTATGATGAACAGTGTATCGCCGACTTTGAAAAAGACCGTATCAATGACCCGGACTATTACAATGTCTATGCTCTTGGCGAATGGGGCGTTATCCGCACCGGTTCCGAGTTCTTCGGATCCTTCAACCGAGGCAAGCACACGGGAGAGTGCAAATACAATCCCGACCTCGCTCTTCATGTCAGCGTTGATAACAACGTGCTGCCTTACATCTCATACACCTTTTGGCAGATTGAGTATAATTGCGGTTCAATGATGGACACAAGGCCGGAACAGCGTCAAGGCATTAGGATTCGCCAGATAGATGAGATTGCGGCCGAAAGTCCACACAATACCGCCCGCAAGAGTGCCCTGCTTGTAGCAACCAAGTTGAGAGAGATGGGAGTTGACCGAATATACCTGCACGGCGATGCCTCGACACGCCATGCCAACACCATTGACGACCAGAAACGCTCATTCCTTGACCTCGTAATCTCAACCTTACAATCACAGGGCATAGAGGTTATTGATTGCGTAGGCAAACAGAATCCGAGTGTCCCGATGTCTGGTGAATTTATAAACGCCATATTCGATAACATCGTACCCGATATCCAAATTTTCATTGGCGAGAACTGCAAGATCTCGATCGAAGATTATATGAGTGTGCAGAAAGATGAGAACGGCGCTATCCTAAAAACAAAGGTCAAGAACAAAATCACCATGCAGACCTATGAGGAACACGGCCATGTATCCGACACGTTCCGATATGTTGTATGTGACCTCGTGCGTGAACAGTTCCTGTCGTTCTCCAACCGCCGCAAGCGTAACACTTATGCTCGTGATGGAATGATCCATTTCTATAATCCCGATACGGATTGCAAGTATAGCCGGGAGATTGTCTATGCCATGCCCAATGTGAACGGAAAGTTTGCGATGGTCCACGGCAAACTGTGTGGCGAGAAATGGCATATTGTGGATTTGATGTTGAGGGAAACATCATCTACTGATGAGATAGCCGAGATACTTGTCAATGCCAATAGTCCACAAACTATAATAGAATGTGGTCCGGCTTATTTCCGGTTTGTCCGCAATCTGCGCAAAGATATTCCCAATGTAAGAGCCATGAAAGAGGTTGCAGACATAGACCGGCGCATAGCGGCAACATCTGATTTTGTAAAGAACCATCTACTGTTCAATGAAACGAAATTGAGTGATGATATAGAGTATTCTCAATTCATGACAAATCTACTTGATTACAACAAGGACACCGGCGAAAGTATCGAGGCCAGCGCCGTTTTAAGTGGCTTTATTAGGTTCGTTGTAAAATTCAGTTTTGAGAGCGAAAACAAAGTAATCACCAATTGCACAGTGAGTTAAGGTGCATTTTTAACATTCTTGAAAAATCGGTTTTTTGAGGATTTGGCGCAACCGATTGTATTTGTGCTTTTCTTTGCGACAAAAGAACAAAGCATGAATTTTATACAACGAATATTTGGCACCAAAGATAAAACGGAAGCTCTGGTTGTAAAAGCGAACAGCATAACGCAGGCCAACAACCAGGGCCCCCGTGGTGCTTATGGCGTTGTCGATGCTTGGAGATACCAGCAGGTGTTGTCTATGATTGACGGTCTGATACATCCGTCAGTTGTAGGTAACAACTTCATCGAATTGTTCAAGACAATTCCGGAGGTGTTTTGGCCGATTGATTTCATTGCCAAACGCATCTCGGAGGCTCATTTTGATTTGAAAAGAGTCAAGGATGACAGTCTTGTGTGGTGTAACCGCCTCGGAGCTGATACCATTCTCAAACAACCCAATCCGATTATGACTTGGCGAGAAATCGTGTATCAGCATTTTGTATATAAGCTGGCCACCGGCAACGCCTTTTTCCGTGCGTCTATGCCGGACAATATAACGGCCGATGCAATCAAGTTTCAATGGTGTTCCAACTACTGGAGTCTGCCGGCGCATCTCGTTCATGTCAAGCCGATGGAGTACAGCTATGGTGTGCCCATGTTCGGTATCGCCAGCATAGAAGAGCTTATCAAAGGCTACACTCTCGATCTCGGTGCATATTCCGGCCTTACTATACCTTACTACCAGATATGGCATGACCGCGACGGCATACCCGAACTGATAAGGGGTAACGGCTATCTCAAGGCATCGAGCAGACTTTTGGCTGTCAAGAAACCCATTGCCAACCTCATCGCAGTGTATGAGGCCCGTAATGTGATTTTTCTTAAACGTGGTGCTCTTGGGTTTGTAGTCGCAGAGAAAAAGGATGAGACCGGCACAGTGGCGCTTGAATCTGATGAGAAAGATGAACTCCGGGAACAAATAAACAGCAAGTACGGTGTCGGTGAGGGTCAGTCACCGTGGGCCGTTACGGATATTCCCGTGAATTTCATCCGCACCAACCTCTCCATACAGGAATTGCAGCCGTTTGATGAAACGCTTGAAGATGCAATCAAGATCGCCTCGGTGTTCGGTATTCCGTCTGTGTTGGTACCGCGTAAAGACCAATCGACTTTTAGCAATCAGGACACCGCCGAAAAGAGTGTCTATACCTCCGTAATCATTCCGGCGGCCAAGCGCTTCTGTGAGGCTCTGACAATATTCCTCGGCCTTGATCAGAAAGGTCTGTATCTCGATTGTGATTTCAGCGATGTGGCTTGTCTGCAGGTCGGTATCAAAGAGAGCGAGGAAGTTAAGAAACTCGTAAATGAGCGCTGTCTTTCGCAGTTCAATAACGGCCTCATATCAATCAACGACTGGCGTTCCCAAATCCATGAGGATGCTCTTGAAGGTGAGATTTTCGATAAAACCAAGTTTGAAATGACCCCCGAAGAGATTGCCAAAGTGGATAGTGTGATCAAGGCTCAAACCTCTCCGATTCAAATTAACACCGGCCAGACCGGAGAAAAGAACCCAGACAACAATCAACCAAATAATAAACCCTCGAAAGGAGAAAGTAATGAAAGAACAGATGATTAATCTCCAGTACGAAACTAAAGCACTGGATGTCACTGAGAAAGGTATCGTCACCGTAGGAGTGAACGGTATAGGCATCGAGGACGCACAGCACGACATCTCGATGCCTGGGTCATTTACGGACACACTCCGCGATGACATAAGCAAAATGCGATGGTTCCTCAACCATGACACACGCCAACTTCTCGGCGTTCCTCTGTCTGGTGAGGAGAAAGAGAACAACCTCATCATGACCGGCCAAATCAATCTGCACAAGCAGATCGGCCGAGACATTTTTGAGGATTACAAGCTCTTCCGCGACGCCGGCAGAACTCTTGAACACTCTATCGGTGTCAAGGCTCTCGCCCGCGATGAAGAGGACCGCCGCAAGGTTGTGAGGTGGAAGATGCTCGAATACTCTACACTTACCGGCTGGGGTGCGAACCCTCAGACATTCCTTGTAGGGTTAAAGAGTGGTACCGCCGATCAGTTGAGAGATGCCGCTGATTTTATCCGTATGGCTTTCAAGCAGCGCGGATATTCAGATGAGCGACTTAAAAACTACGATATGGAACTTACTCTGCTACTCAAATCACTCAGCGGAGGTCTTGTAGTTTCTTGTCCGTGTTGCGGCTATCAGTTCGACTACGAAAGCCTGCCGGAGCATACGTTCTCGCAAGAGGTGCGCGATGCCGCCGGCGAATGGCTTAGTTGGACGGCCCGCAACATGGCGCGTCAGGAAATGGAAAAACTCACCCCCGATATTCGGGAGCAGGTAGTTTCCATTATCGACTCTCTCAAAGGCAACAAGGAGAGCCTGACCGAAAAGAGCATCACAGACTCTCTCGCTTTTGTACGTTGCCCCCATTGTTACAGCCGCGTATATCGCGGCAATACAATCCTTGTCGGCGAGACCACCGAGCAAAAGGAGAAAAAGCCCGATGACGAAGAAGGCAAGAAACCTGCTGCCACGCCCGAAGATGAGGAACAGAAACCAGGCAAAAAGGATGATGACACCAAAAAGAAATCGGCCGATATTCCTACTCCGTCGGCGTCTTTCTGGGCATCACTTAATTCTGCAACCAAAAAGTAAACAATCACCATTTAATTTCATAGTGCATTATGGCAAAATTAACAGTCAAAGAAGTAGAGGAGATTGTAGGCGTCAAAACCGCCGGTCTCCCCGATGAACAGAAACAGTTCATCAGTAACCTTATCGGTGCTTTCACCGATACAATCAACAAGTCTATCGAAGGACTCCTTGACACTACCGCACTCAATGAGGCTCTCAAGCCTTTCAGCTCGACCGATGGTGTCACGCTTGATTCTCTCTCCAAAGAGAACCAGGATCTCGTTAAGCAGGTCAGGTCCCTATCCGAATCTCTCGACAAACTGAAAAGGCGTGGCATCGGCCTTGATTTTATCAGCAAGTTCAACGAGGCTTTCGATGAGATGTATGACTCGCCCAAGATGCAGGACTTCATCAACGACCGCGAAAAGTCTTCCGGCTCCTTCGCGTTCAAGGACATCTCCCTCACCGGCAATGTCGTTCCCGGCGGTACGCTCACAATGACACAACAGAGCGACCGTGTCGTAACCCAGGCCACCGACAAGAAGCTCCATGTCCGCGACTTCGCCACAGTCCTGCCCGGCGATCCGGAGTTCCCAATCTTCGCGTTCCAGCAGATTCACCATGTGGACCGCAACGCCCGCTACGTTTCGGAGAACGGTATGCTCCCTGAATCCAGCCTGAAAGTAAAGGAGGCCACCGCCCAGGTTTCCCGTGTCGGCCATCACTTCAAGTTGTCGAAACGTGCGCTCAAATGCAAAACCTATCTCCGTGGTTTCGTCATGAACTGTCTGCTCTCCGGTGTCCGCGATGCCGAGGACTTCCAGATTCTTTTCGGTGACGGCTCCGGCGACAACCTTTTGGGTATTACCAAGTACGATGGCGTTCTGCCTATCGAGAAGATTATCTCCGACGCAATCTTCACCGTGGCCGCCGGTGGCGTGCTGTCTATCGAAGAGGTAGACAACGGCCTCATCGTAGAACTGAAGGAACCCAACGACCTGCTCATCGAGGGTCTGAAAGTGACCGGCACCGCCGCCGTCACCAACACCGACCTCAACAAGACATACGATGTTATCAAGGTCAACGACCGCCGCATCTTCCTTGAAGGGGCCACACTTGCAGCCGCCAATACCGATGCGCTGCTGGCAGCCGATGTCGCTGCTCTGAAGCTGACATTTACCAACGGCGCATATCAGAGCATCGAATCGCCCAACAGTATCGATGCTTTGGAAACCGCCATCTCGGTAATGACCTACGCCCAGTTCGTTCCCACCGTCCTCGTACTGAACCCCATCACGATCAACGCTATCCGTTGCGAGAAAGCCACAGACGGCAACCGCCTCGAAGTTGTCAAGGACATCAACGGCAACCCTGTTATCGGTGGACTCCGTGTCGTTCCTTACAGCGGTATGCCGGTTGGCAAATACTTCCTCGGCGATATGCAGCGCGGCGCCCAGATTATCGACTACACACCTCTGACCGCAGAGTGGGCCGATGATGTGAACACCAAACTCAAGAACCAGGTTGTACTGCTCGCACAGGCCGAAGAGATTGTGCCCGTGTTCTGTCCGTGGGCTTTCGCATACGGCAGCATCAACGCCCTCAAAACCGCCATCAAGAAATCGTAATCATGAACTACATTCTGAAAGGCGACCCCAAAGAAGTGGCGAAAGTCCTTCAGGAAAACCGTATCCGTGCTGACAGAGGCGTGATTGAGTTCACGCCCTGTCAGCAAGAATCGGCTCTTGATGCCGACAGTATTGCCACACTCCGGGAAGACTTGGAGGCCAAGACAAAGGCGTGCATGGAAATGGCCAAAGGTCATGTAGAACTCGCAGGTGCTACACGAGATGTTATCGCCATCATCACCGAGAATGGGATAACTATTCCCGATGATCTTGCGGCTCGACTTGCTCATTTCGGTATCATCGTTCTCAAATTAGCCGAAACCGTTCCCAATACGGCCGAATTAGCCGATAATGATGGAGAAAGTGTACCCGAAACCGTTCCCAATAATCCCGACACCGTGGAAGACAACAAGACTGTTGAAGCCGAAGACGACATGACAGAGGTTGACCTCGACGATGTGAAAGACATCGAAGAGTCCGATACCAAAGAAGCTCCGGCACCGACTCCCAAGAAAACCCGATCAAAAAAATCATAGTAACAATGCTGATAGACTGCTCATATTTCATTGACGGCCCGCGCCACATTCAGAACGCGACTCTCGGTGACTCTCGCAGGATGCCAAATGCAAACTCCGATGAGGTCAACGCAGCGATTAAGGCGTATATCCGAATGTTCCAATGGCCGTTTCTGAAAGAGGCTCTCGGAGCACCTATTGCCAGTGCTGTCAACTCATATCTCAAACTCCACGACAGATTTGAGGATGAAGAGAATGATGTTGACCTCGACATGGTAATAGAACAACTCCGTGAGCCTTTTGCAAACTTTGTGTTCTATAAGATTCTGCGTGACAGCAACAATCAGGCTACCATAACCGGGCTTGTGCGGCTCAAATGTGCCAATGATTATGTTGCGCCCATACGCAGGCAGGTATCGACATGGAACGACATGGTGGATATGATTGCAGACTTTTCTGCGTGGAGCAAGTCTTCTGACTGCCACGTTAAAGGCATTGTTACAGATTCCAACCTGCTAACCAAGATTAATATCCTCAATCTATGAACCGTAGCCGTGAAATAATAGAGATATTCCGTGATGTGGTAAAGGCTACCGCCAAGGATTGCAAAATCATCATAACCCATTACCGCAGTGGCGAAAGTGAGGAAATCTCATGCCCGGAGATTAACTATATATTCGGCAACTCCCGGTATGTTAAGGATAATCTTGATGAATTGAGCAAGACACCGGCCGGAAATGAAAAGAAGTTTCCGCTTATCGCCTTGTTCTGCCCGTTTCAGGAGAAACGAGATTCCCCGGACTATTTCAGCAAGGCTATGGTCAATGTTCTTATCGCCTGTTCCTCTTCAAAGGAGTGGAGCAATGTAGAGCGTCTTGAATTGTCTTTCCAGAATATCTTGCAGCCGATATACAAACGACTGCTGGAGGCACTGAAGGAAGACGGCAGATTGGATTTCGGATATAATGGAGTTGTTAGGCACAACTACTCTGAAAACTATTCTTATGGTCGATATGGCGCTCACGATGGCACCGGGGATGCCGTCAGTGAGCCCATTGACGCCATAAACATAACGAATCTTGAATTAACAGTAACAAACCAAACTTGCAGATAAAATGAGACCACTTAGATCGTGTGATGATTCACACCTCAACACAGGACTATCCAAATGCCCTGTCGATTTCGCCCGAATGAAAGGCGCGATCATCGTACCTTACGGTACCAAACTCCCGGCCCAGTTGACACTTGAAAAGCTGACCGAACTCGCCCATGCAGATGAGAACGAGCGTATCTACGGCATCGGCGGTTTCTGCGAGTATGCCCCCGAAGGCGGCGAAGCCCAGACTGGCGCCGTCGGCTATGGAGGCTTACGTGTGACCGGTTACAGCGACCGCGCCGACACGTTCACACTCGACAAGAACTACCCGGAGCTGCACTCATCGCTCACCAAGTCCTCCGGAAAGGCATGGGGCGCCTATTTCTACGATGAGAAGAACTACATCTACGGCCTCGACGACGGCACCGATGTTCTGGCACCGTTCCCCATGTCAACGATCCACTCAAACGCCACGCCTTACTCTACCAGTTCGGCCAAGTCAACGATGACAGTCAAGTTCTGTCACGAAGACGCCCGCGCCGCTATCGAGCACGCCGACTATGCCAAGCTCAGTTTCAATCCCCAGCGTGCTACCCTGGGCCTGACCGCTGTAAAACTCGTAAAGGTGTCCGACACCGGCAACGACTTCAAACTGATCGAGAAAATCGGCGGTTTCGACTTGACCCCGACTTTTGGCCCGCTCATCGCCGACAGTGCCACCGCTATCTCCGGCGCCACCGCAGCTACCTACGATGCCGACAAGAAAACTCTCACTCTTACGGTTTCCGGCAGTTCATCAGCCGCGCCCAAACTCAAAGCGCCCAAGACGCTGCTTGAGGCCGGAATCGAAGGCATCGAAGAAGTGTAACCGCCATGTTGAAGTATGAGAACGTGACATTCCTCAAGGAACCTGCCAAAAGACTGACAAGAGATGAGTTCATCGCCCAACACTTGAATGTCTTTTGGCAGGACCGGAAGGAATCAACCCGGCGCAAGATGCTCGGTACAGTCCATGACCTTATCACGGGAGCCAATAAAACAAAGAAGTGATAATCCGGGGCGGTGGTGAAAATCTCCGCCCCTTAATCTATCGGTATGGATATACAAGGAGTCCGTGACATAATCCACAAGATTGCCGAGGGGTTTGAGGACAATGCTATGCAATGTCTTGAATACCACTCCGGCAATATAGTGCTTGCCATTCAAGAGCAGATATACAGCGGTCAGAATGGCGAGGGTGAACACCTGTCGCCGACATACGATTCCGATCCATACTTTGAGGAGGAGGGGCCGTGGTACCACCGCGCCCAGGAATACAAGGCGTGGAAATATACTATCACACCGCCAGTAGGCAGTTCCTTGTTGGGTTTGCCGCCGCGCCCGGATAACGTGCCGAACCTCTTTATTAACGGTAAATTCTTCTCGGAGATCACGGCCACTCGCCGGGGAGATATGCTTTATGTTGACCCCGGCAACGGCGACGGCCCGGATATCGTGGCAAAGTATGGTGAGTCATTGCTTGATATTGGAGATTCTGCCGTGGTGTATTTCAACCGAGAGTATATGTGGCCGGCAATAGAGAAATTCTTTAATGATTGCGGATACCGATGAGTTGTGCGTGCGAACATAAAAAACTTGCAAGTGAGTACAACCGTATGTGGCGATTGGCAAAGGCTACGGCCAAACTCCATGAACAAACTGTCGCTCTTTATCAAAATGAAGATGGCACATACGGCTTTACAACAGATACCGAAATTGATAAACCGATTGTAGAATACATTTCACCATATTAACGATGGCAATAAAAATTACTGACCTCGTTGACCCGAATGAGATTGAGAAAATAAAACAACTTGACGCCGAGTTGTCAAAGGTTCTTGACACATACACCAAGGTGGCAAAAGATCTCGCCAAAGGTCTTGAAATAAGTGTCAGCGTCGTGGGAGACATTGACAGGCTTGAGAAAGTCCTTGTCGATAAAGGCAAGGATGCTGCCAACGTGCAACAGCAGCTCACGCAGGTTATTGAGGAGCAGGGCAAGGTCATAGCCAATACCACCAATACCATCTCCCGGCAGTTGATGGAACAGGAGCGCGTCAATAAGACCCAGCGGGACGCTTACACCGAATATGAGCGTGTAAAAAAGTTACTCGATCAGTATCATGATACCTATGAGGGGCAGATTAGCCGGCTCGTGCAGTTAAACAGCCAGCTTGAAGCGAATAAAAAGGCTCAAAAAGATAATGAGAAAGCCCTGTCTATGGGCCGTATGTCTATGGGACAGTATCAGACAAAGCAAGCTGAACTGATTGCACAGCATCGTGCCCTAACACAAGAGAAACGTACTCTCACGCAACTGATGACGGCCGAGGAAAAGGCGGCGCAATCCCAGGAAGGCAGTTACGCGCATATGTCGCAACAGTTGGAACTGCTGAAAAAGGCTTATAAGGATTTGAGCGATGAGGGTCGGAATTCCGATTTTGGCAAAGAGTTGGAAGAGTCTATTCAGAATCTTGACGCCCACCTCAAAGATATGGCCGCTGACATGGGCGAATTTCAGCGTAATGTCGGTAATTATGCCGTGGCGAATAATGACCTCAAGAAGAAATATGATGAACTTGTAGGCACACTCGCTGCTCTTCAATCCGCATACGGAAAAATGTCCGAGGCCGATAAAGCGAGTGCAGAGGGTAAGAAATTGGCTGCAAGCATAAATGAGGTATCTGTCGCCGCAAAAGAAACCAAGAAAACTCTTGAGGAACAGACTGCCGCAGTAGAAGAGGCCAGACGGTCTCTTGGGGAAACTTCAGGCACAACATCAAGCGTCAAGCGTGACCTTAAAGAGTTGGTGCTGGAAATTGCCAATCTTACCATAGAGTATCAGAATCTATCCGAGGAAGAAAAGAACTCGGCCGAGGGTCAAGAACTCGCAGAACATATCCGCGATCTTACTGAAAAGGCCGGTGTGCTAAAAGATGCCATTGCGGATACCAACGCCGCCATAACTAATGCCGCGTCTGATACTCGTGGGTTCGATCAACTTAGCGGAACGATTCAGCTTGCCATAGATGGTTTCGGCCTCGCCGCCGGCGCCGCCGAGATGTTAGGTATCAGTGAGGGGGAATTAGCCGAGATTCAAACCAAACTGCAAGCCGCCATCGCTGCCAGCAATGCGATGACAAAGATTCAAAACGCTTTGCAAAAACAGTCTGCAGTGATGCAGGGCGTGGCCAATCTCCAAACCAAGGCTGGAGCCATTGCGATTAAACTCAAGACTGCCGCCGAGGGCAAAGGAGTTGTTACTACGAAACTGCTCACTGCCGCTCAATGGCTGTTCAACAAGGCGTGCTATGCAAATCCGATCGGGCTTCTTGTTCTCGCAATAATGGCCTGTATTGCGGCTGTGTATGGGCTTATAAAGGTTTTCAATATCTTCGGAGGTGACAGCGAGGCTCGAAAAAAGAAGTATGAGGAAGAGAAAAAGGCTCTTGAAGATTTAAAAAAGAGCAATGATAAACTTGAAGATCAGGCAAAAGCCCGTGGCGTTCAGGAACAGGAATTGAGCAACCTTGCCATAGAATGCCGTAAGGCTGAAATGGACCAGGCAGAGAAGGCTTTTGCCGCCGCACGAGCTGCATACGATGATGATGAGGATGAATACAAGGAGGCTCTTGACGCCAAATTGCAGGCCACCCAAGACTACTATGCGGCTCTTGAAGATGCTCATAATAACGTTCTCTCCAAAATCGCCGAGGTCGAGGATGCCGCCATCCGTAACTCAATGGGCGAACACGAATATGCTGTTTATCAGATTGACAAGGCGTATAGGGCGCTGCTTGATACTTGCGATACCTACTATCAAAGACAGATTGATGATTTGCAGAATCTCGGTTTGTCTTTGGAAGAATATGGTCGCAGGGTTGACGCTATAACGGCCAAGTGGAATGAAGAAAAAAGTAAACTTGGTACATGGTATGACTTAAAAACGGCGCCTCATACCGAACTTGTAGAACATGCCCCCGATCCATCCACTAACTCTCCCGGTTATGTCACCACAGAAATAAAGAAAGATGAGCCGAAGGTAGATAAAAAGCGTGTCGATGCCGCAAAGAAAGCTGCCGATAATCTGAAAAAAGAGGTGCAGGCAGGAGAAGATGCGCTGCTCAAAATCATAACCGATAGTCTGGAGCGCCAGCGTCAGACAGAAAACCTTTCTTACGACCGTAAGCTGAAAGAATTGCAGGAAAGACTTTCAAATACCAAATCGACAGAGGTCAAATTGCGCACTGCTCTTAATCAACAGATAGAGGGTTTGACTGCTGAACACAATCGCAAACTTCAGGAGATAGAATTTTCCTTTGCAGAACGTAGGCTCAAAACCGAGGCTGATCTTATATCCTCTCATCTTTCGTATGTAAAGGAGGGGAGCCAGGAAGAATATGACTGGACTCTCAAATCGTTGGATAATCAATTTGCCGCCGAGCTTCTGGCTATTCGCAAGGCGGAGACAGACCAGACCCTCACTGTTGAACAGGCAGAAGAAATGCGGCTCAATCTTGAACGGAAATATCAGAAACTTCGCGAGGATGCAGAGGAAGAACACGCTGAAAAGATTGCCGAATTGATTGAGAAACGATATGCTCAAGAACAGAGCAATCAAGACAATGCCTATATCTCGGCAGTCAATGCACTCAAACTTCGCTATGCCCGGGAACTTGCGGCCGCGAAAGGTAACGTAGCCCAGCAAGAGGCCCTAAGAGCCAAGTTTGAACAGGATCAGGCGATTTTGGCCGAACGATATGCAGAGCAAACAGCCCGGGCATCTATCGCTATGCTCGAAGAGATTCTCAAAAATGAGCAACTCTCTGCTGAAGACCGACTCAAATATGAGCAGGCTCTTGCCAAAGCCAAAAGCGATTTAGAAACCGCAATGGCCGATGCCTCAATTGCCGAGATTACCCGAATTACCGAGGCTGATAATAAGGCCAGCGAGAAACGCACGGCCAATGCTCAACAATGGTTACAAGTTGCCGCCGATTCCCTCAACACCATCAACGAACTTGTGTCAACTGTATATGATGCCAAGATTGCCAAAGTTGAAGAGGAGCAGGAGGCAAACACTGCCGCCGGAGAAGCCGAGCAGGAACGCATCACAGAACTCGTTGAGAAAAAAGTTATCACTGAAGAAGAAGGAGAGGCGCGTAAGAGAGCGGCAGAGGCCCAGACAGCCAAAAAGAATGAAGAGCTGGAAAAGAAAAAACAGCAACTCAAACACAAGCAGGCCGTGTGGGATAAAGCCAACAGCATTGCGCAAGCAGGCATCTCTACGGCTCTCGCTATAATGAACATGATGAAGTCCGCGCCATGGCCTGTCAACATCGCTATGGCTGCCGTTGCCGGTGCTATGGGTGCCGTCCAAGTAGCAACAATTCTCGCCACTCCCATTCCAAAATATGCCAAGGGAACCGACCGACACAAAGGCGGTCCGGCTATTGTTGGTGATGGCGGCGTTCCGGAGTTGGTAATCTTCGGCGGCAAATCATGGATCACGCCCGACACTCCTACACTTGTCGATATGCCGGCCGGTGCCGTTGTCAAACCCTCAATTGACGGCATAGATGACAACACTCCAGGTCTGATGTCTTTGCCTTTGGCCGGTGACAGTGGAACCCCCGTCATTGTAAACAATGATTACAAGCGGTTGGAGGAGAAGATGGATACGTTCATCTTCGTTATGCGCAAGCATTCCAACCGCCAATATCAAAACTCAATCGACACATCATTAAACCGATATATCGCAGACCGTATATGATAGAAAAACTTGAACAACTGACCCTCTCCCAATTCGTAGATCTTGTGTGTGGAGAGACAAGCGTACTTCTCGGTAAGCATGAGATAGGGAACCCGGATAAACTCGCCGTTGCAACTCGTAACATTGTGTTGGAATACCGGTCTATTGCAGATCCCGGCGGCACGAACTCTTATTTGAAGCACGTGGAAGATTGGATAAAAGCAAAAATGAATGTTATCATCTTCACCATGTGCAACAATCTTACGACACTCAAACAATACGGCAGAGCGCGTGAGGTGCTTGTTGCTTACGGCCTGTCGGCATCCGGATGGCCCGATGGCCGAGTAGATGGAACAATTCAGGCCAGACTCGCCCAGGCACAACGTGAACTTGATGACATGGAGACCGAGAACGAGAAGCTGATTGCAGAACGTGAGAAAATCCGAGCGCAGTTCGATGCCCAAACAGCGGCTATCATGGCTCATTTTAAGTTCCAGATTGACCCGGCCACAATCAAAGCGACACTATATGCCAATCTTGTTGCCCGCCACAATCGGGAAATCAAGGCTCAAATGGCCGCGTTAAAGAAAAAGTAGTGTGGGAAAGCAACTATTTTGTGATTAAATTTGTTTAAGAGTAGAAATATTACTACCTTTGTATCGTCAAACAAGAACGATATGAACAGATACAAAGTAAAGGAAATAATCAAGATGCTTGAAGAAGACGGTTGGGAACTGATGACAACCAAAGGCGACCACCGACAATTCAAACATCCGACAAAAAAAGGAAAAGTAACAGTAAGAGGAAAACCAAGTGAAACGCTCGATCAATTTCTACTCAACAGTATATGGAAACAGGCAGGATGGCGTTAAGCCCTCCTCCCTGTTCCACAAAAGCAAACAATAATCAAAAAATCAGTTATGGCAAACCACAAATTGACAATAGATGTGAGCTGGACCGGCAAAAATTTCTGCTGTGCCTGGAGTGATGATGATGCAGGTACAGTGGTTGCCACCGCGAAGACGCTTGCAAAACTTAAAGAGGATTTTGCGGAATCTCTTAAATGGCATATAGAGGGATGCGTGGCCGATGGCGATGTATTGCCCGATTATCTCGTTAATGGAGATTATGAGTTAGAGTACAATCTTGATACAGCGGCGTTGTTACGGGATGCCGAAACATATACCACAATGGCGGCTATAAGCCGGGCATCAGGCATAAACCAAAAGCAACTGTCCCACTATGCTAACGGTATCAAGCAACCTCGTCCTATGCAGCGTGCGAGAATAATTGCCGGGCTTCATGTTATCGGCTCCCAAATAATGGCTCTGTGTTAGTTCTTGTTTGACAGCAGACTTCCACAGTTTAAGGTCGTGATCATGTTCACGGCCTTTTTTTATTGTCCGACTGAATAAATCTTCGACTTGTTGGTAACTCCTTGCAAAACCGCAAGAGTTATGAGCAATCGAAGAAACACCAAGAACCGCAAGCAGTCCAGACTTGCCCGAATAGAGAGGAAATGCGATGTTATCCTCTCCGAGTTAGCAATTATCCGCAAGAGCGTCAACACACGCCACCGTTCAGTGGATGATGCCATAGAGCGTATGCACAACGCCTCCCGGCGCATGAGGACAGAGGCAGAGCGTGACGCCCGTATTTTACGCAGGGTGTTCCAATTCAAATAAATGGAACATGAATATAGAACACCTTGTAGTTGACAATATTACCTGGCTCCGTAAAAAAGCACTGTTGTTTTGTCCGAATGAGTTTGATGCCGAAGACCTTGCCAGCGAGACCATAGAGAAGATATTAAGGAGCCGAGATAGGTTTGACTCGCGCAAAGATTTTAGGCCGTGGGCCCTCACCGTCATGCGTAATACATTCATAACCCAATATAACCGGCGAAAGTGTGTGCCATTTACGGGTATGGATGATGATTACTCCTACGCCTCCCCATACATGGCCGATCATGATTTGGAGATTTCTCATATACTTTCCACGGTACGGGAATGTGCGAGAAAGTCAGTGTCCATTGAGTGTGTTATCCTCTATGCCAAGGGCTATAACTACGATGAGATAGCCAGGATGCTCTGCATACCAAAAGGCACGGTAATGAGCCGGATCAGCAACGGGCGAAAGATGCTCCGCGACGCTCTCGATGGCTAAAATGTCAGTAAATGTTAAGGTGGTAAAATGGTGAAAATCAGATGTAAAATGGTGGCCATTCTGTTTGTGTCTATCGTAAATAATGGCTAACTTTACTACATAATAAAAAACTACAAGTCAAACCATTAACCACCAAAAATCATGGAAAAGAAAATCAATTTCCGCGTAAGAGTGATGAAGTACGCATGGCAACTCTGGAAAGCCACACATCAGGCATGGCGCCTCTGTATGATTAAGGCATGGCAGCTCTATCGGCTTGCAAAAGCCATGCGCGCTGGCGTGGTAACATTCTACTACACCAAAGCCGACGGCTCTATACGCAAGGCTATTGGCACTCTAAAAAATGTGCCTGCCGGTGCCACTCTTGGCGGCAAGAAGATGACTAAGCCCTCATACAAGACTATGGCCTACTTCGACACCGAGAAAAACTCCTTCCGCTGTTTCAAAGTCGAGAACCTCATCTGCGCAATCTGATGGAAATGCTACCCACCAACGCTTACCTCATCACTGAAAAGTGTGGGGTAAGCCAAATTAAACCAGAGAACGGCAAGGAGTTTAAACTTGCGGAGGTGCAGAAATATGTAGATGGCTACATTGAGATTGTGAGGCTCAATGATGAGCAGATTATGGTTGTCAATGAAGAGGGGAAATTCACCAAAGGGTGCAATCAGATAGCCTCGGCGATAGCGCATCTGCACCGGGCCATAAGACAGTGTGATTATATCGCCGGAGATGTCGTTGTCGGCCCCTCAAAAATGCTCCCATAATATTTCAGTTTTGGAGCGATAATAGGTGCATAATGCGATGACTCAAAGAGTTAGACCGTATTATGCGTCTTTTTGAAAATTCAGTTTTTCGGCCATTTGGCTGAACGTGTTTGGTATTGGGCTACTTTTGCGAAAAAGGACAAAACTATGCTCACGAAGTATATATTGGAAATAGATGGTAAGGACTACGAACTCGGCTCCGATGACATAATGAATTGGGATGAGATTCTATGTGCGTACAAGCGCATAGATTACAGCGGCGTTACACGTTCATTCACTTCCCAGTTTCAGTTTGTAAACCGAGCCTATGAGTTGATTATGGCCGCATATCTGCGTGACGGACTTATGACTAAAGTCATCCTGAAATTCTATACTATCACCAATCGCTGGGGATGGGAAAAGCGGTTTGAATTCCCGCTTGATATAGCATCATTGTCATGGACTGACTATGTGCTTAGTGTCAACTGTCTTGACGACAGCCTTGCCGCATCTATCAAGGCTCGTAAAAGCACAAAATATGAGTTTGTTGTCGGTCAGGATTTGCCCATTGCGAACACGTTGAATTATGACCGTATCGCAATGTCAAACATGGTGCAGCACGTCATCACTGGAGATGGGGCAAACAGCCTTAATGCCCAGTATGTAACCCTACACAAAAACGAGAATAAATTAGTACCAACTTATATAGAGGGTAATAGCGAGGTTTATGAGAACAGTCCGATAGATTATCATGATCAAGACACTGGAGGTTATGATAGCTTTATTGACGTAAAACATGATGTAGATAATCTTGAACTTAGCATCGAAATCAATACCGATTTCACTTGTTCTGGATTTTCCAAGAATGAAATAGCAGACATATATCTTGTTAGGACGAATAGTTCTGGAGCATCCAGTACCGTTGCAACCGTTTTTCATTGTGCAGGTGATGATGACGATGCGTATCCTAAATCTAAATTCTTAGGGACCTACACTTCTCTTGAAGCCTTAAAAAAAGTACATCCTACGGCAACTGGAGGGTCATGGGCGATAGTCGGTAAAAAGGAGATGGCGATATTGGATTCTGGGACGATATTTGCCGTAATGCCTTTTGGCAATGCGGCAAGCGATTGGGTCATTTCTGATTGCGCTCTATGGGCATATTTTTGGAATCAAAAGGATTTCCCTGCCTTGTACTTGTATAAAAACAAGTTTTCATTCAGCGATCTAAAAGCAGGGGACAAACTTTCTCTTGTATATACGTTCCAGTCGGACGTAAACATAATCGATGGCAGTCCTTCGTTCTCCGTCAAATCGAGAATCCAAACAAGTTGGATAAGCCGGGCCAAGACAATCGGCATAGATGCCATTGCCCCCGAATCTTTGGCAAAGGCCCTCCTTGACAAAATATGCGATAATAAAATACGAATAAACACACATATTGTTAACACTGATGCGAGGATTGGGAAAACCTATCTTCTCGCGGCTGAAAGTGTGCGAGGATTGCCTGTTTCAAAGTTATATACGACTTTCAATGATTTTTGCAATTGGTTGCAAGCTGTTTTTGGTTACAGCTATTATCTTGGAGAATTAAAGCGTAGTTGTTTTGTCGGGTTGCAGAGATTTCCAGGCACATGGAATGTTACGATGAATCCCATTCTTAATGAGATGTGTCCGGCGGCAGATATTTCCGGGTTAAGTTTCATGTCAACACACGGAATATTTGCTGTTTATAATAGCAGCAATGGCAATTTTTACACGAAATGGCCAGCTACCGATAGCATTGATGATTGGAAAGAGTATAATGATGAGACTACCGGCAAGGCACGAAAAGATAAAGTTTTTGTAGATGAAACATCCGGGCAAGGCTATTTCGTGAATGAAGAATGGGAGTTACAAGGTTATGATGGAGATATTTCCCATTGTACGCAGGATGAGCAGGATGTGTATTTTACGCCCAGAGCTTCCATGTATAGTGATGAACGCATTATTGAAATCGCTAACGTCCGGGAGTTACGATATTATACCAATAACGACTTTATATTTTCGACTGTCATAGCCGGATATGATAAGCAGGAATATGAGGCAGAATGTGGCAGAGATGAATGGAATTTTGCTGCCCAGTTCACTACCGGCATAGACCTTAATGAGAAAAAGATTGAATTAAAGAGCAAATACAGGGCAGACTGTTATGGCCTTGAGTTCCTGTCACAGGAAAGGGCAAAGGACACTACCGACAATAAAAGCGATAACACAGTGTTCTTTGTCCATTGCAAAACTGTTGAAACGCCGATTACTAACGAGGGATCCGAAAGTAGCGGTGAGGCTACGGGAACAATTAAATCATTGGCTATTGACCGTAGTGTAGCTATAACAGGGGCCTTGACAAATACTGTATTTAACGGGGAATACGCCCCCTATCGTTGTGTGAAAGCGAATGAAGGCTATCTCTCTGCTATTCAGAATAATTGCAAGCTCAAATTTGCCTCGTTTGACGGCAATACCGATATTGCGGTAAACGGGGTAAAGGGTAATGCGGACATTCAACTTCAGAACCGGTTGTTCACTGTCGGCACGGTGGAGTTCACCACCGGCGATATTGATACGGTCATTGACCCGACGGCACTCTACAAGGTGTCTTCTTCAGGGGTGATTTACTATGGTTATATCTCCGAATGTCGAATCCATTTTGCTCGTGCCGAGGCAATCAAATTCAAATTACTTGTAAAGGATATTGAGCTATGATTATCAGCCCATTCACACCGTTATTATTTTCTCATCACAAGCGTGATGGAATAGATAGCCGCTATATTCAGACATTTGCTCCAACCGACCAGATTCTGATAGAACTTATTTGCGCACCTAATGAAGAAGAGGGCGATTGGGAGTTGTATTCAGAACCTAATCATACTTTGTTAACCGTAATTGAGACTTCTGTATGGGCCATTAACGAATTAACAGAGGTTCGCTTTGCTGTACTCTCGCCGTCTGCCGGATACTATTCCATAAAAATAAATGGAATGACAAGTAATGTTTTTCGCATAACCGATGATTTGGTAATACTGAACAATACGACCCTTATTCAATATTCGATGAACAACAACCGGCATAGAAAAGATGTCGTGTTCTTCATTGACGGTATGCAACGTTTCTTTGATTTCCGCGTTCCTGGAGGGTTCAAAGACAGCAACTGGTCATTTGCAGTTGAGGGCGAGCAATTTATTACAGATGAATCCGACATCGTGCAACTGTATGGTCTTGATTCCACACAAAAGAAATTCACTCTTGGAAACAGCGAGGGTTGCCCTGTTTGGTTCGCCGAGCTACTGAATCGGATACTCTGTTGCTCCTATGTCTATTTTGACGGCGAGAGATATGCGAGGAAAGACAACTCCGTGCCCGAAACAACTGTGTTGCTCGAAGGAATCAACTCGTTTGTGTTCACACAGAATCTCCAGAAAGTAGTCAATCTTGACCCGACTCTCACATTGCGACATCAGGCACTTATGCGCCGGATAGACAATACCGATTACCGATTAGCAACAACAAATATTAACCGTTTAATAAAATAACCAGTATGGCAATCACCCAAGACGAAATGCAAAGCATCGTCAGTGCGGTTCTCTCGGCCATCCGTACCAATTCCAGGACTATCGGACAGCTCACGCCGGTAACGATATTGAGCGACACTGATAGTTTTGAAATAGACGGCGGCAAGAGAGTGACCTATGCGGTGCTGAGGGATCTGATATCGTCATTGTCTTCAACGGAACAGGACTCTCTCAGGAACCTCATAACAAAGTGTGAGCTGAAATCGGTTAGCCTAACAACCACCGAGAGTGCAGCCACGCTAACCATTGCGTCGAACGGCAAGACTATCACTGCCAACGTGCCTGTCGCCACGACAAGCAAAGCCGGGCTGATGACTGCCGCCGACAAAGTAAAACTACAAAGTGCCTATGACACGGCCCATACAGCGAGAGACACAGCCAACAATGCCAAATCTAAAGCAGAGAACGCACAGGCAAGTATCACAGACCTCTCGAACAAGATAGGAGCGCCCAATGGGATAGCGTCTCTTGACGCCAATGCCAAAGTTCCGGCTGCCAACCTCCCCGGATTTGTGGATGATGTAGTAGAGTTTAACGCTATGGTAAGTAGCGTTACAATACAACTTGCATCTGCCGCCAATAAATCAACTGATGCTGGATGTATGGTTGTCTATGATTCCGACCGAAATACATTCCTGCTCGCGGTTTCTAAAAAACTCGTTGCCGACAAATCCAAGTGGGAAACAGTCAAACGCCCCATAAAAGTCCTCAGCACACCGTTCCCTGCCGCAGAAATTGGAGATGTGGCTGAAACCATCAAAGTATCGGACTATTGGCAGCTTGGAGATGATAAACTGATACTTAATCCAACGATATTTACCTATTACGGTAATTGGGCTGATGCTGATTCCTTCGGAGAGGCTTCTGCTAATGGCCGTATCCCGGAATCAGGAAAGGTATATATCTGCACCTCTGATAACAAAACGTTCCGCTGGAGTGGGTCTGAACTTGTGACCATCGGTTCCGATCTCGCTCTCGGCCACACAGCCAGCACCGCATTTCCCGGCGATGAGGGCGCACAGCTTCAGAATGACCTTGAGGATCTTGCCGGAGAACACGATGAACTAAAAAATGATTTCAATAAGCTCAACGGCCATGTAGAAGAAAAAGAGAGGGGTGAGGTTAAATTTATTGACCTCAACGCCATTGTTGACAATACCAATCCCTACGACTCGCTGAAGGCCGCTCTGTCAGTTGTGCCGGATGAATTGCGTCAGTACGGCGCCGTTGTGCGGCTATGGGTAGAGAAAGAGGATGCCAGCGGCAATCTCGTTGAAAAATGGGAAACTTATCAGTGGACTAAGACTGCTTTTGATGAGGATGCCGATTGGGAAGATGAAACCCAATGGGAGCCGTTCGGTTCTGCCGGTTCTGCTGACGGCAACTGCCTCAACGTGACAGTCGAGATACCCAAATCGAATACCACCAATCCCTATTACGACCTCGGCACCGCTATTGCCGCCGTGTTCTCCAAAGACCGTGCGAAACTCGGTCTTCAGATAACCTTTGCCGCCACAGCGACAACATGGAAACAGTACCAGTACATAGGCTCCACCCTTAGCGTCGAAGATTTCTGCAATGAAAGTAATTGGATTGATATGGCCGGCACTTCAGCCGGCACCGAGCCTGTTCTCAACGTGAACGACCTTTGCGGCGAAGGTGCGCTCCAATACGGCGCATATACCCTTGAAAGTGCTATCAAGGCCATAGCTGATAAGGAAACCGAGACAGGCATCACCTACCGAAAGTCAGGCATGGTCATCACGTACAAGATAGGTGACGGCAAATGGGAATCCAAGCAACTCGTTCAGTCAGTAGCAAGTTTCAATGTGCCGGGGGCATGGGAGCCTTTCGGCTCGGCCAAAGGCAGTGAGGTCAAGACCTCCGACAAGCCCGTAAAAGACGGTAAAGATGCGTTCTCTACCGGCGGCGCCTGCGACCTTATCCCTGCCGGGCACCGAGTGACACAAGAAGATGGCACCGTGTCCATACAACTCGTGAACGGAGCCGGAGAGGATATTCTGGACCCGATAGAATTTCTTGCTTCACAAGGCGGTGGCGGCGATTCTTCCGGCACAATCGTGTCAATAGCGTTCCAGAAAGCTCCTCTGTACGCGGCTCTCGGCGCTTCTCTTACCACAAAGGCCGCTATTCGTTCTGTAACCACTGTCGGCAGTGTGGAGACCGACAACTCTATTGAGCGTCTGGAACTCATAGATAAAGACACAAAGGCTGTCGTATGGTCGGCCAATGTCAACAAGGCATCCTCGCCATCAATGACAAGTTTTACCTTTGACCTTGATTTCACCAAGTTCTTCACTGTCGCCGGACAAAAGACATTCACACTCGTTGCCACCGATGACACCGGTCGCACAGGTCGAAAGAACATCACTGTCATAGCCGAAGACTTGACGCTGACCTGCACACAGCGACTTTCTCAGACTATCGCGCCTACTGACACGCAGACATACGTTGAGATGTATGCGTTTTACAATAACCAGTCCGAGGGTGGTATCCGATGCAATGTGGATATTCTCATAAACGGAGAGTGGCAGAACATTCACAGCGATGTTGTTACCAATGCGTTCTCTCGCCCGGTGATGTTCAATGCCTCGCAACTTGGACTTACTCATGGTGCCTACAAACTCCGTATGCAGGGCGAGAGCGTCGATTCCGGCGTTAAAGGCAACATCGTTTACTCAACCATCATGTGCGTCGATCCCTCCAGCGATGAAATGCTTATCGCTTTGCGCTATGATGATTCCAACAATGGTAAAATCCGACTGTTCGACACCGTGAGCCTCGATGTTGCCGCCTACCGTAAAGTTGACGGCGTAGAATCCTCTGCGCTCGTTGATATGTATGTCGGCAATACCAAGATAACCCAAGTCAAGATTGACCCAGAAAAAGTGCTTAACGTGCGCAAGCAGATCAGCGGTTACAGCCAGGGTGATACCCTTGTCTTTGACGGTCGTTTCGGTTCAGTCCATTCTCCGAGTGTTGAGATTGTTGTTGATGGCAGCGCACTTGACATCTCATTGAAGACCGGCGCATCTTTGGACCTTGATTTCAGCTCCAGAACAAATGATGAATCCGACCATACCATCAGCGACCAGGGATACACTATGACAGTCCAAGGCTCTAACTGGTCAACTAATGGTTTTGTGGAGTTCCTCGGACGCAACTCTCTGCGCATCGCGGAGAACGTAAAGGCTGTTTTGCCTTACTCTCCTTTCGGTTTCTCCACAATCGAACAGACCGGGGCTGCTGTGCAGATAGATATTGCCACGCGCAATATTCGTGACAAAGAGGCTCGCCTCATCTCTTGCTACGACCCTGATTCCGGTGCAGGATTTTATGTGTGCGGTAACAAAGCCGCAATCTTCTGCAAGAACGGTGTCAATGCCGTCGAGGAGCGGCCATTGAAAAACAACACAGAACACACTGTTGCTTTTGTCGTTGAGCCAGCATCGGTGTATGTCGAGCGTAACGGCATCCGATATGCCAATATGAAACTCTACATTGACGGAGAAGAGGCGGCCACCCTCGGTTATGTCCCGGGGCAGGGCAACGTGTTCTGTCCGGCCACCATGAGTTTTGACGGCACTGACGGCGACCTTTATCTCTACTACATTCTTGCATATCGTTCCTACTATGAGTGGGCACAGGCTTTTGACAACCACATTGTCAAAAAGAACAACACTCAGGCTATGGTAGAGGAATACGAGCGAGAGAACGTTCTTGTTTCACAGACGGCAGAAGGCACCACCGAACTGCGCCCGTCGGCATCTGCATTATGGGCACGCAAGATTCCGTACATGGTTAATGTCGCAACAGACGGGGTGTTCCATGTATTTGACTGCGGCAATGGCTCTGACGACAACGGCATGACCACATCTCCGAAGTTCAAGGACGGCATACAGTTCTTCTACAATCCCAATAAACCGTGGCGTTCTTATAAGGCTACAAAAGTCACAAAAAAGCGCCAGGGCACCACCTCATCACAGCGACCATTCAAGAACGAGGATGACGATTACAGCAAGTCTGTAATCACACCACTTTACCCGGAATATGCGACAGATGCCGAACTCCGAGCCGGACTGAGCGCCGCAGATCTCGCAGACATCGACACCACGTTCAAACTGTTTGCTCTTGGCTACATCCGTATCGGTGACAATACCATGCCGATTCAGAGGGCGATGAACAAGATTGATTTCTCGGACAGCTCATGCGCGAACAACGGCGGTGTGTGCGACATGATGAACGCAACGTTCCGCGCTCTGGGCACATCGTACATGACCCCTGCACAGCGTTTCTATGATGGCACATGGGATAAGGGAGATGTTCATCTGACAGGCATTCAGATGAACCACTCGATCGCCAATTTCCCCTGCGCAATCTTCCGCTCTACATCTGACACTCTTCAGAACGTATATTTCCACCTGCGCGGCTCCTATATGGAGAGCAAGAAAGAACAGCGGGCCCTTGGATTCTGCGATATTCCCGGCTACAACAAAGGTTGTCTGAACTATGGCGATTTCAAGGAACTGTTCTGCGCGCCCGGCCAGACTCTTGCCGACTATGTAGCCACTGCCGATAAATCCACATGGGAATATCCAACCGACATTGAGGATCTTGACAGCCCCAAGCACAATGTTATTGTGATTTCCGAATACTGCGGCCGCTCTTTCCGTGTGTTCCGCCGTACTGAACCCGGCGCCACATGGGTGGAAACCACCGGCAGCATGAAGCAGGTCAACGGCAAGTGGGTAATCACGGGGGATGTTGTCAACCCTGTAACTGGTTTTGAGTTGCTGAACTATACCGGCATTTGCTGGTGGATGGGAATTGCGACTGTCGCCGACATGATGAAGATGGAAACAGGCACATCCTCATGGGTAAAGAAACTCGTTGACAGCGGTCTGGTATCGAATACATCATACCCTGTATGGACTCAATTCTTTGAGTGCATGGTCGAAGATGACCAACTGGCAATTGACTACGCTATGGGCCGAAAGGTGCCATACGAACTGTTCAATGTACTCCGTTTCATGGATTCCGTTGACTATTCCAAGACCACACTTGCCTCAACGTGGAAATCACGGTGGCAGACCGAGGCGTGGAAATATATGTCTATGGAGTCCGTGATGGCATACCATATCTTCACGGACTACTTGGCTGCGATTGACCAGCGCGCCAAGAATATGCAGCCCATGTGGTTCCTTGAAGACGGTTGCAAGATTGAGAACGGTGTCTATTCCGGCGTTGACGGCATGGAACCGATGCGAATGTATCTGAACAAGGTATATGACTGCGACACCTGCAACGGTCAGGATAATGACGGCGGCAAGACCTGCGATCCGGAAGTTGACCCCGACAAACCGAGCGATGAGGCCACGGGTTACACCAACCCATACGCAGGCTGGGGTTCTATTCTGTTTAACAACATCGCCAAGTGCAAGAAAGACCTTATCCGCAGTGGCAGACCGGATGACAGAGGTGTTTATCCCAACATCTCACTGATGACCGTAGCGGCCGCAATGCGTTCAGCCCAAACCACGCTCCCCGATGGTCGTACTATTGCTCCATTCTCGCCCGACGGTGCCAAATACTACTTCCTGGAGCAGCGCATCAACGTGTGGCCCAAGAAAGTCTGCACCTACGACTGTGAACGAAAGTACATCAAGTTCACATCTCGTGCAAACCGTATCTACTTTTACGCACATCAAGGCAGCGGCCGTTCCGGAATAGAACGTTTTATAGAGGTTCGCTGGCTCGTTCGAGATGGTTTCTATCAGACCGGCGGTTTCTTCGCTGATCCGTTGATTACTCGTATCAACTGCCGCGCCAACGCCAAGATACGCATCACTGCCGGCGCCCGTGGCTACTTTGCCGTAGGCTATGAGAACGTTGGTCAGATTTCTGGTGAGGCCGTGTTCCTTGAGGCCGGGGAGTCTTATGAGTTCTCCGATTTCTCAAAAGTCGATGGCACCACGCTCTACATCTATCAGGTAGCGCGTATGTCAATGCTTGACCTATCGGATTTGACCATATCAAGCGCCGACGGCATCGCCAACTGCAAGTTGCTGGAGATTCTGCGTATCGGCTCTGCTACACACGTTAACACTCCGTTGAGTTCCTATCCTATGGTGTCAGCTTTGACACTCGGCTCGTTGCCGTTCCTGCATACTATCGATGTGCGCAACACATCCGTAACCACGATGGACTGTTCCGGCTGTCCGCGACTGGCACACGTTGAGGCCGAGGGGTCGCAGATGTCGTTGATTACGCTGGCACCCACATCGCCTATCAATGATGTTAAGTTGCCGGCAACGATGACAGATCTCCGTTTCATAGGTTTGCCCGAACTGACTTACACCGGCGCCACTGACACTGACGGCCTGCGTATCTCGGCACTTGCCAATGTTCAGAAATTACGCCTCGAGAGTTCTCCGAAGATTGAGGCCGTGACTATCTTAAAGAACATCGTCAGTGCTATCGGTTCAGCTCTACGCTCTGTCCGTGTGGCAGAACAGGCTCTCAAAGGCGATGCGACCGAGTTGCAGGCCATGATTGCCAAAGGCGTAAAGGGTATGAACTCTTCCGGTGATGAGAATCGACCCGGTCCCGTCGTGATTGGAACGTATGAACTTACTCGACTGCTGGAGCAATCCGAGATTGATGAAATCGAAGATGAGATTGAAGGCATAACCATCTCGATTGTGGTTGAGGCTTTCATTGACACCATCGACCAGATCAACGGAGAGTATTACAGTGGGGATTCCGAGGTTCCGACAATCACTCTTGCCAACATAGGTGAGCATATCGCCTATTACAATGGCGAAACCTACGCGGCCTATATAGCCCGTATCGCAGAGGAAAACAAATCAATACATCAAATAATAACCCAATAACAAACTCGCTATGGCATCTAAAGAACAGAGTGTAACACTCCTTCGTAGAAACAAGCGGGCCCAGGTCGAAGCTCTCAACTCCCTCGGTTTTAATCTTACCGAGGGGGCGAGAGCCGCCGACTTCCCCATGTTCATCAAGTGGGGCGCCGGGCTGCTCGATGTAACCGTTGCCGCCAACCGCAAGAGCGACAACAAAAAATTTTTCTTTACTGTTGAGGAATGGCAGTCGTTGTCGGCCACAGAGCAGGGATTGTTCCTGTTGCGTGGTGTGCGTGTCCGAGCTTGCGGCACATCGTTTATCATCGCTCCGGATACAATCACCAACAAAGCATGGGGAGCGACCAATGTGTCTGTTCCGGATCTCCATTCCTACCAGTCGCAACGCGACCTCTATTCCTACTACGAGGCATATGAAGAAACGCTTCTTATCGTAGAGGGATTTCAGAACTCTACGAGCGGCGATATTCAAGGAGCGCCGGCGGCAGAGGCCGCGCTTGCATACAAGGCGTTCACACTGTCCCGTGACGGCCTTGAGGACACATCAGAGTGGTGCCTACCGACACCGGCCCATCTTATGATCATGTTCCGCTGGATAAACGAGATTAATGCTGTGCTGTCGGCGGTATGGTCAAGTGATTTCGGCCTTATCCTCACCGGCCATTGGTCTTGTGGCCGGTGGTCAAATAATGAGGTGTATCGCTGTGATATGCAGAATTGCGGTTCTATCTATGTAGAAACGCCTGTAAATCTCAAGGCTGTTCGCCCGATATGTCTAAACTAAACATCTATCAGCAATGGAATACGACAACATTCAAGAGGCGCAACTCATGCGCCAGAACATAGCCGACCAGATTGCGGCTCTCAACTCTCTCGGTTTTACCGAGGTTAATAGCAACACGCCCCTCTCTGTCATCGCTGACTATATGCGATGGGCAGGTGGTCTGCGTGATTTGCGGCTCGCTACAATCAACAAAAACACCGGTGCCTATGCCGACTACTCTGAAGAGGAATGGAACGCTCTGAGCGCATCAGGGAAGGCCGCGCTCATCAAACTCGGTATCCGTATCCGCGCCGAGCGTCAGGACTTCATCATAAGCAAGGACAACATTACTCGTTCAAACGGTTCCTTTGACATACCTTGGGCTCCCAACAACAATATCGATGTCAAGGGTCTCACCAACTATGGCCCCGGTGCCACCGGTCACATGAATGATATCGATGGCAAAGCCAATACCGACCTCATCATAGCCCATGGAAAGGCCAATAACATCACCTTTGAGGCAGCCGAGCGCGCACGCGCCTATAAAGCCTCAACCGTGGCAGACGGAGGTTTCGACGACCCTACCGAGTGGAGCCTACCAGCTATCGGTCAGTTATGGCTGCTCTATAAGTATCGAGCCAAAATCAATGCTGCTATAACGCTCTTCTTCGGAGCCTCGGCGCAATTGATAACCGACTCATGGTACTGGTCCTCAACTGAATACAATTCTTCCCCCGCGTGGAGCGTTGGTATGGCTAACGGCACCGTCAACACCGACAACAAGGCAAATACCTACAGGGTTCGCGCAGTCGCCCCCGTGCCCGTTGCCTCGGCGATATAAACCCTTTCGGACTTCATACTTGGCCTCTCGGAATCCCCGACGATAGGAGGGGTGGAGAGGGGGCAAGTAGCAACACCGCGAAGCGGTCGAAAAATTTTTGATTTCGCCGCCTCGCGGATTTTTCGTAACTTTGTAGCCTCATCATCAAAACAGTACATTATCATGGCTCTTACCGAAGATTTGAACATATATCGTTCAATGTATAGTTTGTTGCGTATGCTCATGCAGGCGCGTAACAAATTCGATAAGTCGTGCAAGTATGTAATAGGAGACCGTATGGTGAGTACCGCCCTTAATTGCGTGTCGCTGATTCACTACGCCAACGAAGATCGCAGAAAGGGAGCGAGGGAGGAGCATTTGGATAAATTCCTCATCGAGTTCGATTATTTGAAAACACTCATAATGGTATGTCGAGACGAGCGGCAATTCAAAAAGGACTCTGTTCTGGCTGATGTGTTCTTGCTTACGGCCGATGTTGAAAAACAGGCCGGAGCATGGCGAAAGTCTGCCGCTCGAAAGCCGGAATCTCAATAAGGGCAAGAGGAAACTCAGCGCGCCGAATAACATTCCGTTTCTCTCCCGGTCGTGCGGCGGCATCTTGATTGAGAGTGAGCAACTACAAAGGGATATCGGGTAGTCCACCATCGCAAGGTGGTAAAGTTATCAGTGGCTACATATGTTCTTCCAACGCGTGGAACGTTAATATGAATAACGGCAACGTCAACAACAACAACAAGACAAATACAAACAGGGTTCGCGCAGTCGCCCCCGTGCCCGTTGCCTCGGCGACACCCCAAGTAGTCTATGACATACCATTTTCTACCATTATAGCGGCGTGGATTGACTGTGAGCGTAATAAACGCTCCAGCAATTCATGCACTAAATTCCGCTGGCACGCCGCCCGCGATCTCGTTGAGTTGTGGGAACAGATGAGAAGCGGCAGATACACCCAGCGGACCTCAATGTGCTTTATCGTTACCTATCCGGTTCTGCGTGAGGTATGGGCCGCAGCGTTCCGTGACCGTATAGCCCACCATTGGGAAGATTTACGTTTTCGGCCGGTCATGGAAAAATATTTCATAGCCGTTGGCGACCGATCCATGAACTGCCGTAAAGGCTACGGCTCACTCCGTGCTGTCTATACATTCCAAAAAATGATTTACGATTTCACCGAGGGCTACACACGGCAAGACTGCTACATTCTGGGGGGAGATTTTGCAAATTTCTTTATGAGCATAGACAAGGCTCTGCTATGGGAGTGCCTGGAACAAATAATGATGGATGAGTATGAGGGGAATGATAAGAGCGCATTGCTCTACATGATGAGAACAACGCTGTTTCACAGTGGCACCATGAATTTCTTTCGCAAGTCTCCGGAATCAATGTGGAAAGACTTGCCCCCTCGCAAGAGCCTGTTTCATATGTCTGGCCTTGAAATTGGCAATCTGCCAAATCAGATATGGGCGAACTTCATAGGTGCTATTTTTACTGACTGGGTGATCAATGTAAAGCACGTAGATGGTTTTATTATTTTTGTCGATGATTTCAGATGTCTTGTAAGAAGTGAGGCCGAGGGTCGTAAACTGATAGAGGAGTTCCGTGAATATCTGGCCGAACAGCTCCATGTAACACTACACCCGGATAAAATCTATCTCCAGCATTACACAAAAGGGACAAAGATGGTGGGAGCCGTCATTAAACCGCCCTGTAAGAATTACACCCCCCTTAACCGCATCAAGGAGATGCAAAAATGGGCGAACAGAGCTTTTACAGGGAACATCAATGTGAAGAAGTTCTCGCAATTCCTGTTGGGAGCCTTCAAGACCGATCCAACGCCACGCTCCACAAGTCCCGGCCGCATCTATATTGCAAACCGCACACGCGGACATTTCATTTCGGCCATGATGACATTCAACCACCAAGGAACAACACACGCCAAGCGAGTTGCCATGCTTGAAAAACTGCGCGCCTCAATCAACTCCTATCTTGGCTTGATGTGTCATTATAACTCCTATAAAGTGCGCCGGAAAATATGCGAGAAGTATATTTTGCCGACATGGGGAAAATATCTCTATTTTGAGGAGGAATTTCATAAGTGCGTGTTGCGTTGGGAATACGACAAGACCTATGTTGTACGCAATCGGCTCAAGAACCGCAAGTACGCGGCCAAATTTATTCGCCCAAAGTGGCAGGGAGAGCCGGATAAATAATTTCGCTGTTTTTGCAATCTCCTATAATAGTGTAGATTAACCCATTTTAGAAAACTGAAATTTTAAGGTTTGGTAGTCTGAGACTCTATTTGCCTTACTTTTGGCAAAAAATAAGAGTATGAAGATTCAACCGGACCACATCAAACATTTTGGCGTCTGCCTTGCAGTCGCTTTTTCTGCATCATCAATCGAGGCGGTTTTTGGAGCCTCATACGGCCAGTCCTTTGTCGCAGGCATAATTGCAGGCGGCGCGATAGGTGTAGGCAAAGAATACGGGGATAAATGCGCCCCTGGCAACAAATGGGATTGGAGCGATATATCTGCGGATTTGGTCGGTTCTGTTGTCGGCGCGGCTCTCGGATCTCTGTTCTCAATGTTCAATCATTAAACATCACATAGAACCATGAACAATTTATCTGAAATTCTCCGATGGATATTTACGGCCGCAGGAGCCATTCTCGCTATAATAGAGCCGACTTATCCCTATCTTTTCATCTGCACAATCATGATTCTCGCCGACTGTTACACGGCATGGGCTCTCTCTAAAAGAGCGCGAAAGGCCCATCCGAAAAAAGTAAGTAAAGACGGCAAGAAATTTAAGAGCCATAATTTCGGGAAAGTCATTGAGACGCTACTGAAAGCATATGCTCTTATCATCATGGCGTTCTTGATTCAGCAGCACATAACCGATGGCTGGCTCATAGACCTTACCAAAGTGGCCGCCGGCGCGATATGCTTCTGGCAACTTTGGTCTATCCTTGAAAACGAATCCAGCTGCAACGATGCAAAATGGGCGAAAATAGCACAGAAGATACTCGTTGACAAGACCTCAAGACATTTTGATATTGATTTATCAGATCTAAACCCAAAGAATAATGGTAGAACTTTATGACGCCGGACACGGCATAGACACTCTTGGCAAGTGTTCCCCCGATATGAGCCTACGGGAGTATAAAAAGGCTCGTGAACTCGTAAGAGACATTGTGGCCCGGCGCCGTGCGATGGGTTATGATGCTCGCATTCTTGTACCGGAAGACAAAGACATAAGCCTCAAGGAGCGTTGTCGGCGCGTCAACGCCGTATGTCAGCAGGTCGGCAAATCCAATGTGCTGCTTGTATCGGTACACTGTAACGCGGCCGGTGCCGATGGGAAGTGGAAAAGTGCCGGCGGCTGGTGTGCTTATACATCGCCGGGACAGACAAAGGCAGACATCCTTGCTACGAATCTCTATGAGGCCGCACAGACCGCGTTAGCCGATTACATAGAGGATTTCCCCATCCGCAAGGCACAAGGCGACTACGACAGCAGACAGAAGCCAATCCGCACTGATTATTCTGACGGCGATCCCGACTACGAGGCCCGGTTCTATATTTTAGTCCACACACAGTGTCCGGCGGTTCTAACAGAGTCAATGTTCCAGGACAACAAAGCCGATGTCGATTTTTTGCTTTCGCCGGAAGGCCATAATGCCATAGTAAATCTCCATGTCAACGGCGTAGAGAAATTTATCCAATCCATGAAGAGATGAAAAAGACAGTATTCTTAATTACGATGATTACAGCTCTGGCTTTTGTAAGTTGCAGAACACAAAAGCAGGTTCAGGCTCCTGCGCCTCCGGTGGTCCTCAACAATGCCGACAGTGTTAGAGTAGAAACGACCGTTGAAACTACCTATGAGCCTGTCGATGTAGCGTTGGACCTGCCTCAGCAGTCCGAGACCAATGTAACGCAGAATGACAGCAGCCATGTTGAAACCGATCTGGCGTTTTCTGACGCCTGGTTTGAGAATGGAGTTTTACATCATTCCATCAAAAACAAGCCCGGACAACTGAAAGGAACCGCGTTTACACCACATACCACCGAGAAAAGCAACAAAGATGCTGTAAAAATCAGAGAGGTGCCGGTCCCAGAACCTTACCCTGTCGAAGTGGAGAGAGAACTGACTCTGATGGAACAAATCAAACTCGCCGCGTTCTGGTATCTTGTGGGCGCGGTAATCGTGAGCATAGGTTTTATCTTTCGTAAGCCATTCCTCATGGTGTTACGCAAGATAATACGGTTGTAACTGACATTTTTGATTACGAAAATAGCCACGTTGTGAAACGTGGCTATTTTATTTCGCGGTGCAGTGAATAAATACGGAAGATGATTGTATTCTAACTTCGGAACGCCTCTGATGATGTATGTGATGATGTGTTGGCGTTCCACTTACGGGCTGTCGTGAGGCAGCCCTTTTTATATGTTCATGCCGAGAGATAGTCCGAAACGTTCAAGTATCTGTTCAACCTCATCAGCCGCTTTCTCTCCAAGTCTGTTAACCTTTAGAATGTCCTCACGGCGGAGGCGTACCAAGTCCTTCAGTCGTCGAACACCGACACCGTCCAGCGGAATTGCAATTCTCATTGGTATGTCAAATTCGGTTATCGACGATGATAGAAGCTGCTCCATGTGCAACCTCATTTCATCATATTTGTCAAAACTTGTGTCAGGTGTCGGTGCTGTGAACATAATTGGAGAGTGAGATTAAAAAATGGAGAGGGGAACCACCCCCTCTCCCAAGTCAAACCAATAAGCCACCAAATGGTGAGAACTTATTGATAGTGCAAAGTTAGCACTTTATTTCAGATTATCCAATACTTGCCTCACTGCATTTGTGGCCATATCAGGCGTTACCGTGATATAAGCATAGAGAGATGTGCCGCCTTTGTCAACTCTGTGGCCGAGGATAAAGTCAATGATACTCGTGCTGATTCCCATGTCAAATGCGTGTTGGGAGAATGATTTTCGTGCCGAGTAGTAGATGAGTTGCTTTATGCCGGTAGCCTCTGCGAGTTTCGGCATATTCACATCAAAAAAGTAATGGCAGTTAGTCTTACGCTGATGCGAGGAGACGGAGATATGACCGTCTGCACCCTTATAGCGTTTGATGATTGCCTTTGCCTCATCAGGAATGGCAAACTCTACATATTTGTTCATCTTTGGGCGGTGTTCTGTCTTCTTACGGATATAGTGGATAACATCGGTCTGTTCGTTGAAATTGATGTCAAGCAGATCTGTCATGTTGATACCACCGAGGTAATACGACAACATGAAGAGATCCCGACATTTGGCGATGTTCGGTTTTGCGCAGTCCAAGTCCCGGATTTTCCTTACCTCATCTACCGATAGCCACGACTGGCGCACCTCCATTTTCGGTAAGTCATAACCGAAGAACGGATCTACACGGTACTGAACATAGCCGCATCTCTTGGCGTAGTTCAGTAGAACCATGAGGAAGACAAGATTTGTACGAACGGTTGTAGGCTTCAGCTTGCGGTCCCGGAGTGCTTTATCAAGTCCGAGGATAGTGCCATGTGTGATATGCTCGGCCAGAACCTTATCACCGATACACCGCACAATGTTGCTCCAGATACACTGGTAGCATTTGACTGTGCCCGGTTTGATATGAGCATGGGCCATGTATTCCTCATAGATAGATTTGAGTGTTCGGTGCTTGTAACTCCCGGCGTTGCGAAGTTGATATACCAACTCCGGGCACGTAAGGCCATTGATATACTCCAGCTCATCGAGAGCCGACTGATAGCGCTGGAGTAAGTTGCGTATCTTGGTGTTGAGCAAGGCAGCATCCGCACGTTTAACCACCATGCCATTTTTGAACTCCTTGTTAGAGTCAAGGATAATGTCAGTGACGATGTAACGGGTTTCTCCGTTGTGGGCAACTGAAATTCTGACCTTGTTTCTGCCGCCCTTGATGGTTTTAGAGGTCAAAACGACCGCGTTTAATAATGCCATTTTTCGGACAATTTTTAGGAAATGTTTAGCACGAAACAGCCGGTTTTTCAGTTGTCGGGAATTGTCGAAACTGACTGCTTCGCTGATTGATTACTAATATTTCCTATTGATATTCAGTCCTGTCAGCCATTTAAGGCTCTATTAACGGCATTTATACATAAATTTCGCCGATAAACCGCATGGTGAAAAGCTCATTTTAAGAGTTTATTTAATATCTCTAAGATTCTTTTCACCACCGCGTGCGGCCGGAGAGAATCATTTGCGCAGATGAACGTAAGCGTTGACCGCTCCGACAAGCAGCGCGCCCCCTATGATATTGCCTATAGTGGCCGGAACGAGATTGTCGGCGACAAACTGCCAGACGGTAACATCGGCGCCTTCCATCATGCCGAGGGGAATAAAAAACATATTGGCTATGCAGTGCTCATATCCGAGAGCCACAAACGCCATGACCGGCAGAAAACATCCGAGGGCCTTCTCCAGCAGGGTGTGGCCGGCAAGGGCGAGCCACACTGCAAGACAAACGCACCAGTTGGCGCCGATGCCCTTGACCAGACAGACCATCCATGGGAGCGAACACTTCGCTTCGGCGATCCCTATGATCGCCGAATGATACGGGTCAGCCTTGGTAAGCCCGGCATAATACACCAGAAGCCACGTAAACAGAAGGGCACCGGCGAAATTGGCCATATAGACCATTGTCCAGTTGGAAGCTATTTTCTTCCATCCGTAATGGCCTTTCATGCAGGCCGGCACCAGCAGCGCGTTGTTTCCGGTGAAAAGTTCAGCCCCGAGCACAACCACGAGAATAAGGCCTATCGGAAAGACGAGACCGCTCATGAGTTTCTGCATCGCGGGGTTGCCCGACGTTATCTCCGGAAAGCCGAACCCGACGATCAGCGACAGAACGCCGCCAAATGCGATGAATGCCCCTGCCTGGATTGCCTGGATCGCGACCCGCCACGCAGGCATCGACGTTTTGTTTTTTCCGACGGCAAGAGTGAAGTCCGTGATCTCCTTGGGTGTTCTGATATCCATAAAATGAATGTTTTTTCGGTTTCAGTCACAAAATTACTCATTTTTCCCGCAAACGACAAGCCGGCGCCCCCTCTAAGGGACACCGGCAGGCAATATCATCGTTTATGTTTTTCTATGTGACGGACCGATTATTTCTTGTCCTTGATTTTTTCGAGCTGTCGCTCAATCGCTTCCAGGCAGAGGTCTATTCCTTCCTCGAAAGTATCGGCGGTCTTGGTCGCCACCTGTTCTCCATCGTGAGGCACGATCACCTTTACACGGGTCTCCTTGTTCATGGCGGTTTCGGGTTTGACCACTCTCAGTACAACATCGATATAATCTATCGTAGGAAAGCGACGCGTCAGCTTGTCGGCTTTTTTGTTAACGAACTGGGTCAGTTTCTCACTAACATCGAAATGGATGCCTTGAATTCTTACTTCCATGGTTATCCTCCTTTGTTTTGTGCACGTGGATGTGCGAGTTGATAATTTTGTTTTAATTCACGAAATGATATATGTGTATATACCTGTGTGGTCGAGAGTGACTGATGTCCGAGGAGCTGCTGCACCGAAGCGAGCCGCGCTCCGTTGTTGAGAAGATCAGTGGCGAATGAATGGCGCATCACGTGGGGACTCATCCTGGATGCGTGGACATTCTCCTCCATGGCCCGGTGAACTATGTTATAGACCAGTTTTCGGTAAAGCGGTTCGCCGGAGGGCCTGACGAAGAACGGTTCGCAGCGGGGCCCTGCCGTGGCCTCACGCACTCGCCGGTAATCGTCGATCAAGTCAGAGAGCTCTGTCCCGAAAGGAACTATACGCTCTTTATTACGCTTTCCGAGCACTTTTAGTTCACCCTTGACCGTATCGACATCGGCATCTTTAAGGCCTGTCAGTTCCGAGCAGCGCAGCCCGGTGGAATAGAACATATCGAGAATCAGCGCGTTACGCAGATCTGTAAAATCACCGGACTCCGCTCTGCTCTCCATTGAGTCTATCATGGCCATAGTTTCTTCCTGACGGACATAGACGGGCAGCTGACGCTTCTGACGGGGAATCACGAGCTCCGCCGCCGGATTGTCGCCCATTCCGTGGACACGCATCATGTAACGGAAAAATGCCCGGAGCGCCTGAACCTTCCTGCGCACCGTCCGGGCCGATGCGCCATCACGCGACAGACTGGCCAGCCAAAGACGCAGATCTGACACCGATGTGCTCTCTGGACGCAACTCATACCGGCCCCCGGAGGTTGCATATTCCTCCCACTGCCGGAGATCTCGGCCGTATGCTTCGACTGTCAGTGCCGACAATCCGAGTTCGTTGCTCATATATTTCAGAAACGCCTCTATCATGGTCATGAGTGCGCCGGGCCTTTTATGCCATCCCGAATGTTCGCAGCCGCAAGTTAAGACCTTTTCCCGACAATTCCAAATTCCGCCCGTTAATTTTCATCTGTTTTACAACAGCTGTTCCGACATCTGACCGCAGACAGAGAATAAAATTCCGTATAAAAAATGCAAAGATATGGATTAGCGTACTCTTTATTGAAAATATTTGATTAAATTTGAGGATTAAAACCAATAAAGTACATCCGTATAATCAAAATCTACATGAAAACTTATCCTAAGATTGGAATTCGCCCCACCATTGACGGCCGTCAGGGTGGAGTTCGTGAAAGCCTCGAAGGCAAGACAATGGCACTCGCTCAGGCAGTGGCCGATCTCATCACCAAAAATCTCCGCTATCCCGACGGCACTCCCGTTCAGTGTGTCATAGCCGACAGCACCATAGGCCGTGTGGCCGAAACAGCCGCATGCGCCGAGAAATTCGAAAGAGAGGGAGTGGGCGCAACTATCACCGTCACCTCATGCTGGTGCTACGGCGCGGAAACGATGGATATGAACCCGCTCACGATAAAAGCGGTGTGGGGTTTCAACGGCACGGAACGTCCGGGCGCGGTGTATCTCGCTTCGGTTTTGGCAACGCACGCGCAAAAAGGCTTGCCCGCGTTCGGCATTTACGGACACGAAGTTCAGGAAGCCGACGACACTTCCATTCCCGCCGACGTGCAGGAAAAAATGCTTCGTTTTGCCCGTGCCGCCGTTGCGGTTGCCACGATGAGAGGTAAATCGTATTTGCAGATCGGTTCGGTTACCATGGGTATCGGCGG
>ERZ779851.134-NODE-134-length-74199-cov-23.164895_pt1 | contig 74199 bp, 89 predicted proteins | sample MGYA00511094_ERZ779851 | MGnify/ENA primary metagenome ERZ779851 (study PRJEB29588, sample SAMEA2155512) | human gut metagenome | biome: human gut; feature: human-associated habitat; material: faeces | place: Denmark | collected 2008/2010 ...
TCAAAGGCGAAAGAAACATGACCCGTTACGAACTGGCTCAGATCGTAGCTCGCCTTATGGCTAAAGAAGATCAGCTGAATGCAGAACAGCAGGCAACGCTTGACAAACTCGCCGGCGAATACGCTGACGAACTCGCAAACCTCGGCGTTCGCGTTTCCAACCTGGAAAAGAAGGTCGGCAACATCTCCTGGGCTGGCGATGCAAAGATGATGTACACCAACAACGCTAAAAAAGCTGGCACAGACACCTACAAAGGCCGTATCCGTCTGAACGTCAAGGGTCAGGTCAATGATTCCACCTTCGTCAAAGGCCGTATCGTAACCAACATGTGGTTCAAAGATGCTGGTGATGGCGATGGCAACACTACCATGGATCGTCTCTTCGTCAACCACAGCTTCGGCGCCAAGACCTCCGTTGTTCTCGGCCGTCAGGACCTGACCGTATTCGGCGGACTCGAATATGATGACGCATTCGATGGCGCTAAACTCGCATACAACGATGGCAAATTCGATGCTTACGCAGCATTTGGCCAGCTGAACGCAGGCGAATTCGCAGGCAAAGCAAAGACTGCAACTGAAGCTGCTGTTCCGGGTACAGATGTTGCTTTCGGCGGCCTCGGCTATGACTTCGGCGTGGCAAAACTGAACGCAGCTTACTTCAACTTCACCGGCGACAAGACAAAAGACAACTACAAATTCGACAGCATCTGGGGCGCAAACCTCGTTGTTCCGGTTCAGGACTTCAGCGTATTCGGCGAATACTGGGACTCCAACGCTGACAAGAACGACAGCGCTTATCAGGCTGGCCTCGGTTACAGCACCCTCGATGCTGCTAAACCGGGCACCTTCGCTCTGAACGTTGCTTACAACAGAGTCGGTGCTGGTGCTTACCTCGGCGGTACCACCTATGATGCATCCGACTTCTTCGATATTGCTGATGGCAAAGATCTGAAGTTCTGGAACGTATTCGGCGACGTTGTTCTCCAGAAGAACGTCACCCTCCACGGCGAATACGCTTGGGATATCGAAAACACCAATGCTGGCTATGATGACAACGCTTGGTCTGTTTCCCTGAACTACGCATTCTAATTCTTGGATACTCCAGTAAAAAAGAAGCTCCTTATGGGGCTTCTTTTTTTATTCGATATGCGTAATAAAATATATTGACAATGTATCTAAATTTAAATACAATGGGAGTAGGAGGTGAGCAAAATGGCTCAGGCAACAATGAATATCCGTATGGATGCGGACTTGAAGAAGCAGTTTGAAGCATTCTGCTCCGAGATCGGTATGACCATGACGACAGCTGTGTGTGTGTTTGCAAAGATGGCTGTGAAGGAGCGCCGGATTCCTTTTGAAATCAAGGCTGACCCCGATCCGTTTTATTCGGAAGAGAATATGCGAGTCCTTCGTGAGCGGGCGGCTGCCATTCGCTCCGGAAAAGCCAAGCTGAAGGAGCATGGACTGCTCGAGGCGGATGAATGAGAAAACTGTGGCTTGAAGAAGCGTGGGAAGAGTACATCAGCTGGCAAACGAAGGATAAAGCCGTATTGAAGAAGATCAACAGACTACTGAAAGATATCGATCGATATGGCTATGAGTGCAGCGGCAAGCCGGAGCCTTTGAAAGGGGATCTTTCTGGGTACTGGAGTGTTCATATTGACCAGAAGAATCGCATCGTCTTTCGTATCGATGAAGAAGAAAATCTGGAAATCATCCAGTGTGGGACGCACTATGGTGATCGGTAAGCAAAAAACGCCTGTTCTTGTAAAACGGGCGTTTTTGCATTTATGAACTGCTTCAGCATCTCCCTGGGCTCATCATCTCCAATGAGTTTTCTTTCGTAGACTTTTAGGATTCAAATCCCAAAAGTCTATGAAAGTCAAGAGTTTTAGGATTTGAATCCTAAAACTTTGTCACGGCAGGCCGCAAGCGGTATGCATCCAACTGATAACCATCGACATATCGACGCTCTTGAATATCGAAAACTTTCGTGCTATAATGCATACATCAGCACCGATAAATTAAGAAAGTGACTATCGAACAGTATGAAAGGTTGTATTTCTTAATGACGCGATGGAAAATAAAGGTATACTGCTTTTGCAGTAGATCGATTTTCCGCTGTATGCATTTCCCCATCCGGGATCACCGCCCAATCGTAAGCATCCCGATGGATATCTATATCGGAAGAGAGGGCTAGGGATTAGGAGTGGCTGGTTGCTAGTGACTAGTGACTAGGGATGAGTAGCTGGGAGACATCAGACTCCCGTATCGTCATTTCGAGCGAAGCGAGAAATCTTTCTTGCAGACCGGGAAACGATGGATGTGTGAACGCAGAAATACGCAGCACCAAGGCGTTGTTTCCGTATCAATGCCTATGTGATACTGACAGTAGTGCCATAAAGATCCCTCGGCTGCGCTCGGGATGACGACGGCGCGAAGCGCTATCAAAACTCCGCGGCGCTTTCAATGATTATGCGCCGCACCGCCTCCGTTGAACCCGCTGAACCTTGTAGAACCCGTTCTCCCTCTTTCCCAAGGGGCAGCACGCCCCGTGGACTAACCCTGAACCCGCCAATACACACTAACCATTTTTCCAAAGGAGACATTGATGAAAAAACATGCCATATTTGCTCTGGCAGCGGCCTCTTCCCTCTTGCTTTTTTCCGGATGCGGGGCGGCTCCTTTGAAGAGCGGCAGCCATCCACCCGTGACAAAGTCTGGCTGGGTGGTCTCTTGGGACAGAGAAAAAGGCTGGGAGGCGTATGACAAGACAAAAGAACGATGGGGAAGCATTTCTTACTTTGCGGTGACCTTCGATGAGAAGGGAGAGCTGAAGGTGCCATCTGATCTGCCAAAAACAGCAGGCATTCCTTTTCACCTGACTTTTGTGAATGACGTCATAAGATCAAACGGGCACAGCACCGAGAAGGATACAGAGATACTCCGGCATGTGCTCCGGGATGAGCATGCCTGCCGTATGCATGTGAAAGAAATTCTTGCTATAGCCGAGACCTGCGGTGCGGATGGGATCGATATAGACTATGAACGCATCGGTAAGGATCCGAAGCTTGTAGAAGCGTTCGCTCGTTTCACGAAGCTGCTTTACCTGGAGTCTATTCCCACGCATAAAAAGATCCGCATCATCCTGGAGCCGTCGATGCCGATGGATGTGCCCTACAGTGTCGGCCCCGAGTATGTGGTGATGCTGTATAATCTCTATGGCCTTCATAGCGGCCCAGGGCCCAAGGCGGATGGACCCTTTATCGAAAAGACCATCCGGAGGATGCAGGCACTTCCCGGAAAGAAGGCTGTCGCTTTTTCGAATGGCGGTTGTCTGTGGAAAGATGCCGGACTCTTCGGCCTCCTCAAAGGGACGCCCCGCTTCATCACCACTGCGGAAGCCGTGAAGCTCCGTGATGCACATGGGGCGAAGGAAGAACGCGATGAAGCGAGTGCCGCGCTGCATTTCTCTTATCAGGAAGATGGGCACTCCTATGAAGTCTGGTATGCGGACGAGGAGACCCTTGAGGCGTGGACGACGCTCGCTGCCAATCGCGGTATCCCGTCCGTTTCTCTCTGGCGTTTGGGCGGCTAACAGTAAGAAAGTGGGTAGCATCTCTGCTTACCAGTCATATAATTAGCAAAAGGAAGATCCTATCTATGGTACAGAAGAAATGGAAATACTTCATCGCGCTTTCAATCGCGGCCGCTCTCTGGGGATACGCGGGAGAGGCGGCGCGGGCGGAGGAGTCGGCAGGGGTGCTAGTGCCTGCCAAGCAGGAGGCAATGGCAGTCCCTCGCAGGGTGACGTACACGGCAGAAGACAAGGCACGCTATGAGGCGCTTCGAGAGAAAAATGAAGGGCGTCTTGCGCCCAAGGAGCGATTCCTTACGACGACGGCACAGAAGGTCGTGCTGACATTTGGCGGTCTCACGAGAAAAGAGTCAGTGGAGGACATACTGGATCATCTGGACAGGATGGGCGTGAAGGCGACCTTCTTTGTGACGGAGCTTGAGCTTAGAAAGTACACGGATACGGTGCGGGAGATCGCAGCGCGTGGTCATGAGCTGGGATTGGGTCTTCGTACGGGGACGGACGGTGATTTCTATGAGACTTGCGCGCAGATCGAGCGTCTGCAGAAAAACATGCAGCGTCTTTTGGGCGTGCGCCCGGTGATCGCCCGCCAGGTCTTCGGCAGGGAGATCCCAACGGTGAATGAAGCGGCGAGTGCGATGGGCATAGAGCTTCTGGGACAGACCGTGAACATGGTACAGACAAAAGACAAAGAAGCAAAGAAGGTCGAGGACATTTCAGACCATCTTTTCGGGAAATTCATCCTTGCAATGGGGCGGGGGCAGATCATCTACGGACGCTTGGATTTCTTGGACGATCCCACGCTTACGGGTGGCCTCTTGGACTGGATCAAAAAGAACAAGGTAGACAGCGCGACATATGCTACGCTCTTGGACAGTCCTGAGACGAATGCAGAGAATGACTCAGCCTATAGCATGGGGGCTGTCCGGGAGGTCCTTGGTGATGAGGCACATCGCTTTACGTATCCTGTGCCGGAGGAGAAGATGCTCAGTTCTCTTAGGGGAGAGAAACGAAGAAAAAACAGGACAGAATCGCTTTTCCGTCATGAATTCGCTAAGCGGTATATCGGCGCTCCGACGGTAACGGACACGGATCGCATCCGCGGTTTCTCAGAGGCAGAAATGGAGCAGATGGATCATACAGGCATCGTCAAGGACGTCAGGGACAATACTATTTTCCTCACGTTTGATGACTGGGGGACGGATGCTTCAATCAATCATCTGCTCTATGTCCTTCGCAAGCATCATGTGAAGGGGACCTTTTTCATCATCACCTGGAATGTGAAGAACAATCCGAATCTTCTGCGAGCCATCGCAGAAGATGGGCATGATATCGCTTCTCATACGAATCGCCACCGTCCGATGGTGTGGCAGACGGCAAATTATGGCGGCAACATGACGCCGATGACGGAGGAGGAGTATGCGGAGGATGTGAGACTGTCTTATGAAGAGCTCCAAAAAACGGTAGGAGATGTCATGGTCGATGGGAAACCGGCACTGACACATTATTTTCGTCCCCCGACGCTCGCCATCAGCAAAAGCGGTATCAGATCTATCATGGATGCGGGATTCAGCTATATCGTTTCGGGCTATGAGAGTACGGATGACTATGCCATCCCATCGCTGCAGGCGATGATCGGGGCAATCTCTCATGGGATTTATGATGAGAAAGGGAATGTGCGTAAGGGATCCATCCTCATCATGCACATGACAGATAAGGCTCAGTATACGGCTGAGGCGCTGGACTACATCCTTACCGTGAATGATGCAAGGGATGATAATGATCCGAAGAAATTCAAGACGAGCCGCCTCTCGGATCACCTGAAGGAAGGCTATGACCAATCAAGAGAGATGACAGGGGATCTTGAGAAGCATCTGTCGTATAAAGGAAGCTGCGGACACTGACTGGCGGCTAGTGACTAGTGACTAGTGGCTAGTGACTCGTGATTAAGAGACTAAGAGACTAGGAGACGTCAGATATCAGATATCAGATATCAGACGTTAGACATCAGAGGTCAGAAGTCAGAGGTTTGAAATCTGAAGTCTAATCCCTAATCCCTAGTCACCAGTCACTTTTTTTCAAAATCCCTCTTGACAACTCATGAAGCAGGAAGTAAAATAATCACAATCTAAAACCCAATACCCCCAAAGAAAGCTATGAACGAGACAAAAAGTACTTGATCTCTTCTAAAGAGAGCCGATGGATGGTGAGAATCGGCGAAGAGCCTTGTATAATATCCCTCGAGAGCCCTTGTCGTGAACTGAGTAATGACAGGCGTTTCATTCACGTTACGAATAAGACTGCTAAGTACAATGTAGGGTGGTACCGCGAGACTTCGCCCCTATCTTCGAAAGAAGATAGGGGCTTTTTTTACCCGCATTGGCTTGGTATAGAGTGAAATATCGGAGTGGTACCGCGTTCGCGCCTCCGCTGGCAGAAAAGCCGGCGGAGTTTTTTGTTTCTTTATACGATCTTTTGGGGTGGAGTAGCTGATTATTGAAAGAGGTAGAAAATTATGCAGAAAAAATGGATCAAAGGAATGGCAGCAGTCATGGCAGCAGCAGCACTGGCAGGTGCATTCGCAGGCTGCGGCGGAGATAAGAAAGCAGCTTCCGGCAGCGCAGATGCCGGCAAAACCGTAAAACTCGGTTTCATCACCGCCTATACCGGCCCTGGTGCGGCTTACGGCGTCGCTATGAAGGAAGGCACGGAACTCGCAGTCGAGGAAATCAACAAGGATCCGAACACTAAGGTCAAGATCGATCTTAAGGTGTATGATACCAAGCTCGTCAAGAATGAAGCCATCAACGCTATGAAGAAGTGTATCGAACAGGATAAAGTCCTCGCTATCGAAGGCCCGATGACCACTGGCGAAGCGATGGCTGCTGACCCGATCGCCCAGCAGTCCAAAGTGGCTGTCTTCGGCACCGGCACCACCGGCCCGAAAGTTACTGAAATCGGCGACTATGTATTCCGTAACGCGATCCCGGGCAAAATGAACATCCCGCAGGTGGTAGAAAAAGCACAGAAAAAACTGGGCTTCAAGAAGATTGCTATCATGTACTCCAATAACAATGACCAGATGGTCGGGGAACACCAGTTCTATCTGGATGCCTGCAAGAAGCTCGGTCTCGAAGTCGTTGCAGATGAAACCTTCGCAGATAAAGATACCGACTTCTCCGCTCAGCTGACAAAGATTCAGGCAGCAAACCCGGATGTCATCGCTGTCGCAGGTCTCTATCAGGAAGGCGCTCTCATCGTGAAGAAAGCGCGTGAAATGGGCATGAACCAGTATGTTCTCGCGGGTAACGGCTTCAACAGCCCGGAATACATCAAACAGGCTGGCGAAGCAGCTGACCGCACCGTCGTAGCTACTCCTTGGAACCCGGAAAGAAAGACCGACAAGGCACAGAACTTCCGTAAAGCGTATGTGGCTAAATACGGACATGAACCGGATCAGTTCGCCGCTCAGGCATATGATGCGATGTATGTCCTCCATCAGGCAGTCGAACAGTCCGGCACCACCACCGATCGCAAGAAATTCCGCGATACCCTGGCTAAGATCAGCGACTTCGAAGGCGCTACCGGTAAATTCGCATTCGATGAAAACCGTGATCCGAAGATGGACCTCGCAGTCCTCGAAGTCAAGGGTGGCAAGTGGGTACCGCTCGGAGAATAATGGGAGACTCTTCTGTTATCCTCTGATGTCCATTCATCTTGGATGAATGGACAAACAGGTTCAGTGTCTTCAAAGGGGTCTGCCAATTTAACGGATCCACAGAACCTGTGTATACATTGATGGTCAGCCATAAGGCATTCCATATCCGTGCTTTTTAGGACATAGAGACTTGGGCTGGCCATTTTTATTAGCGGGAAGCAGAAGGGGATAAAAGCGGCGGACGCGGATAGTAAGGGGCTAAATGACTTGCGTGATGTCATCAGCGTATGGCCCGCCATCCCGATCGTGCTTTAGAAGCCTCGAATCTGCTGGATCTGATCCCTGATCACCATTCACAAAAAATCTCAATACTCTACAGGAGGGCAATCATATGACAAATCAAAATGGGAGTAGCCGCAGTACCTTTTCCGGCAAAATGGGGTATGTGCTGGCTGTCGCAGGCAGCGCTGTCGGCCTCGGGAATATCTGGAGATTCCCGTACCTTGCTGCAGAGTATGGCGGAGGCATCTTCCTCCTGACCTACCTTCTGCTGGCCGTCACCTTCGGCTATACGATGATCGTTTCTGAGACCGCGCTCGGACGTGGCACGAGAAAGAGTCCGGTCGGAGCTTTCCATCATTTCGGGAAGAGCGGCTTCTTTACTGCAGGGGGCTGGATCAATGCCGTCATTCCGATGCTGATCCTGCCGTACTACAGCGTCATTGGCGGCTGGGTCACCCGTTACCTCTTCGAATACCTTGCCGGTGATACGAAACTGCTTGCAACGAATACCTTTTTCGGCGCCTTCGTTTCTGACGGCATGACGGCTGAATTCTGGTTCATCGTTTTCACCGCCGGCGTCCTTGCCATCATTCTCGCCGGCGTCAAGAATGGTATTGAACGTGTATCCAAAATCATGATGCCGGTACTCATTGTGCTCGCGATCATGGTGGCCGGCTACTCCGTCACGCTGCCCGGTGCGTGGGCAGGAGTCACCTACTTCATGGTGCCCAACCTGGAACATTTTTCCTGGATGACGGTCGTTTCTGCGATGGGGCAGATGTTCTACTCTCTTTCTGTTGCGATGGGGATCCTCTATACCTATGGCTCTTACATGAAAAAGGAATTTGATCTGGAGCATGCGACCTTTCAGGTCATCGCTTTCGACTCAGGGATTTCGGTCCTCGCCAGTCTTATGATCATCCCGGCAGTCTTTGCCTTCTCCGGCGGCGATCCGTCAATGCTGAATGCAGGCCCGTCTCTCATGTTCATCACCATCCCGAAAGTCTTTGCCAGCATGGGGCTTGGTACCCTCGTGGGTGTCGTATTCTTTACACTCGTCCTCTTTGCTGCTCTTACCTCAGCGATTTCTCTGGCAGAAACCAGCGTCTCCACCTTCCAGGATGAATGCGGTTGGAGCCGTAATTTCTCGACCTTTGCGGTCTTCATCCTGATGATCGTGCTGGGCTCTCTCTCTTCGCTCGGATTCGGCCCTCTTGCCTCCTGCACCATCTTTGGCATGGATATTCTTACCTTCTTTGATTTCCTGACGAATTCCATCATGATGCCGGTCTCGGCCTTTGCGACCTGCGTCCTCATCGTGGTGACTGTCGGTATCAAGTGGATCGAGAACGAAGTGAAGCAGTCTTCGAAATTCCGCTATGAATGTGTCTATGGCCTTTTCGTGCGCTTCCTTGCGCCGATCTGTCTGGCTGTTATTTTCATCTCCTCCCTTGCCAATGTACTGGGATTCATTCATATGTAACAGATGAAACGTGATCCAAAGATCTTCCTTGTTTCTGTGTAAAACGACTATTAACAAATCTCTCATGTGGTGCTATAATACGTAGTATCACATGGGGCTATAGCTCAGTTGGTCAGAGCGCTTCGCTCACATCGAAGAGGTCTCCGGTTCGAACCCAGATAGTCCCACCAAACGATTGTTATACGAACATTCCGCTTTAACAGGGTTCTGCAAAGCGGGGTATTCGTTTGCATAGTTATATCTGATTTCAAGCACATCACCACGCACGATGACCATGCGGACAAGTGTAGAGAGAAGTATTCTCCTATACTTGTCCGCTTTTTTAGCGTCCCTGCAAATAGACTTAAAAAAGAAACGTATCTTGTCTACTGTAAGCTCGCTCGACTTTCTGGCGATCTCCTGCTTCGCAAGCTCGCACTCCAGGTCACGCAGCGTTTCCTCATTGTCGTGCAACGTCTTTGCTATAGCATCCGATATGATGCCGCTCTCTACTGCTTTCACACAGTTATCTATTTTCTTCTTTACGTCCGCCATGCGTTTCTTTGTTGCTGCAATAGCAGCGTTTACGTCTGTGTGCGTTTGAACCTCTACCGCCTGCCTTGCGATAGCTTCCACCGCCGCATCGCTCTCCAACAGTCTTGTCGTTACGTCACACACCGTAGAATCGATTATATCCGCCCGTATCTGCGTCCTCTCGCAGGTACGGGTATTTCTGCGTTGATGGTTCGGGCAAGCATAGTAGTAGTAAATTTCGCCGTTTCTGGACGTACCGCTAGTGCCTACCATGCGCTCGCCGCACTCTCCGCAGAACAACTTCCCAGATAACATATACCTCTCACATGCTTTAACACGATTTACACGCCTTGCGTTCATAATTTTCTGCACCTCATTGAAATCACTTTCAGAAATAATAGCAGGAACGGCATGGGGGCTTTCTATCCCACGCCACGAAAACTTCCCTAGATAGTGTTTGTTCTTTAAGATGACGTAGATATTAGACATGCGGAACGGCTTGCCGCGTGCGTTTCGGTATCCACGTCTGTTAAGCTCCCTTGCGATGGTGGTTGTGCCGAGCCCATCCAATGTCATTGAAAACACGAGTTTTACGATAGGCACTTTCTCTTCATCAAGCACCAGATGTTTTTCTGCATCCAGTTTGTACCCAAGGGGAACGGTGCCGCCTGCCCATTTGCCCTCTAAGATGTTCTCCGTCTGCCCGCGGATGACATTTTCTGAAAGCTCCGCAGAATAGTATTCAGCCATACCCTCGATGACAGATTCAAGAAGGATGCCTGATGGATCATCGGCGATGTTCTCCATCGCTGATACCACCTTCACGCCATACTTCTTTAGTTTGTGCTTGTATGATGCACTGTCATAGCGATTGCGAGCGAAGCGGTTCAGCTTGTACACGATGACAACCTCAAACGCTCGCGACGCAGCTTCTTTTATCATAAGCTGAAACTCGGGTCGCTTATCCGTGCGTCCGGTCAGCGCACGGTCGGTGTAAATCTTTAGAATCCGCATGTCATTTCTTCTGGCGAAGTCCTCACATACCCTGATCTGCCCCTCGATAGATTCCTCTCGCTGCCTATCTGACGAATACCTGGCATAGATTACTGCGTTCTTCATGGCGGCTCCTACTCTCCAAAAAGAAAAAGGATCTTAATGTCAATGAAGTTCGATTGCTGATGCTCCCGACATTGATGTCGGGAGCATTTGAATGGTTTTGGCATAAAAAAATACCTCCTCCGAATGGAGAAGGTATCCGTACTGGCTCCCGTAGAAGTACCAGCACTCCCTATCTCCATTATAAATGCTTGTTCCAAAATGTCAAATCTAAAAAAACGTCGCACATCGGCGGCGTAGTTTATATTAACGCAATTTTTCGGCATTAAAACCACCGATTCGTAACATTTTGTGCCGAAACTGCAATTTTATTGTAGAAAAATGTGCTTAGAAGAGACCCCTGATTTATCTTCTTCTGCTGACCTCTTCAATATATGACAGGATAAGTAACATAATCATGGCTTCTCCGCAATGTTGCAGCGTATATGCATGCCCCCATGACGCGAAATAAAGTGCATGATCTCTTCCTACCTTGTAAATGTCCCAAAACTTGTAGAACGGTTGGACGTATACCGCCAAAGCGAGATAGCCGGTGGGAATAATCAAGTCTTTTACCCCAATGGCAAAAAGTCTAACGGCAAATAGCACGCAATACAGAAAGGCAATAAATCGCATAAACGAAAACGTCCCTGGGGAAACTTCCGATGGCAGATAAAATAGGCAGAAAGGAATAAGCAATACCCCTATTTTTGCCATCAACGTATATCGAATATATTTGAAAAAACCAATTAAACTCATGAAGCCGCCTCCTCTTAAAGTGTAGCGTGCTATGTAACATCTACCGGCTCAGAAAGCCCGCCATGAAACGGACTTTCTTCTGAAACTAACGCCTATCCAGTTTTACCATACATGTCTGCTTTCTACTACTTTACCCATAATGCGGATCGGCAGCTGCTCAATCTGCTTGTTCGAATAAAAATGCGGCTCATATACATCTTGATTAAACCCAATCAGCATAATCCCGTCAGCCTGCTTCTTTACCTGCTTTACGGTAGCTTCATCTCCATTGATTAAGACGATAGCAATATCACCGCTTTCTACATCGTCCTGCTTGTGAATGATAAGCAGGTCACGTTCTTGTATGCGCGGTTCCATTGAGTGTCCGATTACCTTCAAGGCAAACATCACACCTTTGGAATCGCGCTCGTTAATTTCTACCATTCCTTCGATATTCTCCTGTGCAAAAATTGGCGTTCCGGCAATGACGCGTCCAACGACCGGAATCTTAACGGTCTTCATTGTAGCCATATCCTCGCCGATAAACGCTAGTGGTGAAATATGTAAGGCGTCAGCAACTTTCCTGATTGTTTCTGCTTTAAGGGCGGATATTTCGCCAGACTCCCACCGTGATACGGTCGCGGTCGCTACTCCGACTTTCTGCCCTAACTGTTTCATTGTCATACCCATTTCAAGGCGTTTTTCTTTTATCAACTTAGCTTGAGGCATTTGCATGTCTGATACTCCTCTCTGATACTTAACCAACGTCTATATTATATATGAATAATTTCATTTACGCAATGTAATTTATGAAATGTGTGATGTTTTTTTACGTATGCGTATTGACTTACGTACACGTAACTGCTATAATATCATCAAGAGTTGAGAAAGGAGGAGTGACCTATCAACAGATTATTGCTATTATCCCATGTCGTGAAAAATGGGATGTCCGCAACGAGATTTGCTAAAAAAATCGGGATTACGTACCAGACGCTTTACCGTAAAATGCATGGTGAATCTCCGTTCATGGATTGGGAAATCAAGAAGTCAATGGAGCTCTTGCATCTCACTCCAGATGAAGTTTGTGCTATTTTTTTTGACACAAATGATTACGTGTACGTAACACAAAATCGGAAAGGAGCAGGCGATGGAAACATTAATCAGATTCATTGCTGAGTACATCCGTGAACACGAAGCGGAGTATGAAGAATGGAAAAAGGAGCAGGAAGAAAAATGAAAGCTCTCACTGCGTTGGTCGTAGCGGCGGTTCTTGGTACGGGGGCGTACCTGAATCAGCCGACAACGGAAATCATCAGTTACCAGAAGCAAGTGGAGGAGGGGGATACCCTCTGGGACATTTGCCGAGAAATCGGCAAAGATGAAGTCGATGTAAGACTTCTTGTCTGGCAAGCGATGAAAGATAACAACATTTCCGACTGCGGAGCCTTGCGGCCGGGAACAGTGATTACCGTGAACGTAGAACGCGCGCGGCAACAGTAAGGAGGGACAAAAAATGAAAATTGAAAATGGAAGAATGGTTTGGGGCGAAAGCCTCCCATTCATCGCCGAATACGTAGCTGATGAACTGAATCTTCGTGATTCCGACATTCTCGTGAAGAGCATCGGGATCAAGAACCCTATTCCCTACGAATACACCTTCATCGTGAACACCGCGAGCGTGTCTATGTATTTCAAGACGACAAAATACGGGCTTCACTTGATGGTCAAAACGCCAGAGAGCCTTGAATTTTCCTGCGACACGTTCGGAGAAGTCGTAGAAAACATTCGCTGGCTCGCATCCTTTGAAGAGGAGGTGGGCTAAATGGGATGGGACAGATTCGACGATGGTCTCTACGACGAGGTGGAGAACGATTATGAGTGGCATTGTCTCTACGATGACCCGAACTATGAACCCGAACCCTGCGTCACAATGTCGGAGGAAGAGGCGGTCGAGGATTGGTTCAAAAATCATCCAGACGTTACCGTCATCACGAGGCACGACGATGGAAACCTCTACGACAGTAAGGGACGGTTTGTGTACGGATTTTGAAAGGAGTGACATATATGAAACTTTGGGAAATCTCGAAGCTGATGAATACTGACCGATTGTTCAAGGTCAGTGATGACGCCTCCGTGGACACGGAGACAGGCGAGGTATTCGACAAAGAATATCTCGATAACCTGCCGATGGAGCAGGAAGAAAAGAGCCGTAACGTGGGGCTTGTCATCAAGAACATGTCGAATGACATGGAACAGATCGACAAGGAAATTAAAAGATTGACCGCGATGAAGAAATCCACGCAGTCGAAAATCGAAAGTCTCAAGTCCTACATTCTCACTTACGGATGCCCTGTCAAGGATGTGGCGGTGACTATCCGCTTCTCTAAAGGGCGCGAATCCGTAGAAGTGAAAAAGAGCGCATACCTTCCTGACCAGTTCAGAAAGTACACGTGGGTGCCAGACAAGATGGCGATTGCAGAAGCCCTGAAAGAAGGGCAGGAAATTGCAGGGTGCCGATTGGTTAGAAAGCCGTCGGTGTCCGTGAAATGAGGTGAAAAACATGGGAAACATGACGAAGATGGTGAATGTCATCGCAAAGTTGCAGGTGGCAAAGAACCACCAAAACAAATTTGGCGGCTACAACTACAGAAATGCCGAGGATATTTTGGCGGGGCTGAAACCCCTGATGGTTGAGTATGGAATAGCCGTACTCATCGGAGACACCATTGAAATGGTGGGCGATCGGTACTACGTAAAAGCGACGGTCAAGGTATACGACACCGAGGACGGCTCTCTTCTCGCGGAGAACTCCGCCTATGCTCGCGAAGCGGCTATGAAGAAGGGCATGGACGAAGCGCAGATTACAGGTTCAGCTTCGTCCTACGCCCGCAAGTATGCGCTTGCAGGGATGTTCAACCTTTCCCCTGCCGCCGACCCAGATGAACTTGAACAGGGGGAAGAAGATAGGAAGCCTGCAGTGGAAAGGAAGTTCCCGATCGAGAAGGTCGTGGAAGTCCTTGCCCGTCACAACATTGATGCCGGAGACTTCGCTCGATTGGTCTGCAACGCGCCAAACATCGCAGACGTGTCGCCGAAGGTGGCAGACGCTATCGTGATGGACACGGAGCGTGCGGTCAACAAGTACATGGCACTCGACCAGGCACGACCGCAGGGAGCTTAAATGAAGTGGGTAAATGCCATGGGGTATTCGCTCCAACCTTGCGAAAAGCAGGGCTGGAGCATCCTAACCCTACGCCTGATGACGCCGCAGGATAAACTCGACGGCATTATCAAGCTGCTGAAAGGCAAGTTTAATCTTGTACTTAAGCGGTACGAGAAGCCCCGGAGCCTGAACGCTAATGCGTATGCATGGGTGTTAATGGACAAGATAGCGAAGGCATTAGGGATCTCGAAGGAAGAGGTCTATACAAGGGCTATCAAGCAGGTGGGTACATTTGAGCCTATGAGTATCCGTATCACTGCCTACGAGCGCTTTAAGAGCGTTTGGGAAGGGAAAGGACTGGGATACCAACTAGAACGCATTGGCGATGACGGAGTGAATGTTCAATGTAATGCTTACTACGGCTCATCCGTTTACAACTCGCGTGAGATGGCGCGGCTGATTGATTGGATAGTCGAAGAAGCGAAGCAGCAAGGCATCGACACGATGACACCATCCGAGCGAGCGCGGTTGATTGATGAATGGGGGAAAGGAAATGGAAATCAAGAAGGAAAGTAAAATCAGACTTTCCCCTTCGGGATACAAGAAAATCTGTCAGATGGTGGACGACAGAGCATCTCCAGAGGGTTACGTCCGTTGTGAGTGGTGCGGTAAGTCCGTAGGACGCTTTCATCATCACCACATCCGCTTTCGCAGTGCAGGCGGTTCAGACACGTTAGAGAACTTGATTCTCTTGTGCGAGAACTGCCATGGGATCTACGCCCATGGCGACAACGAGCGGAAATACCGCATCCTCTTCACGGACTGCCGTATGGATGCAGGGCAGATGAAAGCGTGGAATGAAGCCCATAAGGATGAAGCGGAGAAGATTTACAGGAGGTTTGGCAAGTGAGTAAGAATTGGGACGTTTGCGACCAGCTGAATTACAACTTCATACCAGTTCCGAAAGCATTAGCGATGGGGTTCAAAAGCGTTTCCATCAACGCTAAATGGACGTATAGCCTTCTCCTCGATCGAATGATGGCTAGTAGAAAGAACGCTGAACGCTTCCACGACAAGAACGGCATGTATCTCTTGTTTAATCAGGACGAGGTCGCAGAGCTGATCGGCGCAAGTAAGAGAACTGTCATCCGTATCTTCAAAGAGCTTGAGGACAGCGGTCTCATTGAGACTAAGAAGCAGGGCTTCGGAAAGTCACAGAAGATTTACTTGCGAAAATTATCCGAACTTTCTGAAGCAGGTTCTGAAACAAGTTTCAAAAAGTCATGCCAAAATGGCACTACGAGAAGTGACAAAATGGCACTACGAGAAGTGACAAGTTGTCACCATGAGAAGTGCCAAAATGTCACTACGATAAATGCCAAATTGTCACCTCAAGAAGTGACACCAGTGTCACCTCAAGACATGCCAAATTTGTCACCTCCTACTAAGAGTGATACTAACAAGAGTGATACTAACATGAGTGATACAGAGAGTAGTAGAAGTAGATTGTCTAACATAGCAGTTAATGGTTCAGTCGGAAAAACAACTCCAACTCCAACTCAAAGCTATTTTGGCACTTCTGTAGTGACACCAACGCTAGAAAAAATTCAGGCGTTCGTGAAAAAAAATAACTTCACTTTCTCGCCGGAAAAATTCTACGACTACTACAACGCTGTTGGCTGGAAGGTGAGAGGGATGCCGATCACGGACTGGCAATCCCTTTGTAGAAGCTGGCAGGCGAGAGAACGACCTGAAGCTAAACCAGAAATCCCTCACATCAAAGGTTACTTTGAGATGACGGAAGAGGAAAGAGAAGCCGCTAGGCGAAGACAGGCAGAAAGGAACGGAAATGGACGAACGAGCGAAGGAACTTATAGCGGAGCTGATGGAGATCTCCCGTTCTAGCCCACAAGAAGAACGGGAGATCTCCATCAGATTTCCCTGTAAGCGTTGCGGCGGTACAGGATGGATATTCTACCGCATGGAAGGCGTAGACAAGGCGTGCCGCTGTCCTGATTGCAGAGAAGTACGAGACATGCATTTCTACTTGAGGTCAAGCGGAATCAAGCCGGAGAATTACGAAGCGTTCACGATGGAGCGGTTCAAAACCGACAACATTATGGCATACGAGATGAAGAAGCTCGCACAGGGCTTTTTGAAAGACCCGAACGCAAAAGGGCTTGGGTTCTTCGGGAGACCAGGAACCGGCAAGACACACATCTGCATTGCCACGTGCCAGGCGATGAAGCGAGAACACCATTATTGGCAGTATCGCAGAGAGATACAGCGAATCAAAGCAGTCATGTACAAAAACTTAGACCGCTACGACGAGATGATAGCAAGGGTATCGCGGTTACCTTGGCTTTACATTGACGATTTGTTCAAGGGAGCAATTAAAGGCAGCGAGATGCAAAGTCAGGACCAGCAAATCATGTTTGACATCATCAATTCGAGATACGTCAATCGGATGCCAACCATCGTCTCAAGCGAGTTTCCGCTTGATGAGATAACAAGAGCAGACGAAGGGATCGGGAGCAGGTTGAAAGAAATGCTAGAACCGTATGTATACACGGTTCACGGAGAAAATCGCAGATTGAAAGGGGCTTAGTTATGAAAAGGTTTGTGCTGGCTGACGGGGCAAAAGAGGAGATCAACAAGATTTTTGGAAAGGCGAGGGTCACGAAAAAGGAAGTAGCAGAGCTTCTTGATGTTTCGCCGATGGCATTTTACTACAAAATGCGCAGCAAAAGATCCTCATTCAGCGCGCAGGAGGTCAAAACGCTTTTAGATGCTTTCCCTGAAATCCAGAAGTCTTGGTTCAAGACGTATAAATACGGAGATCACGTCGATAAATGTGGAGAACGCATCAATAAATGCGGAGATCACGTCACCACGAAAAGCGTTACTCCAATCGAGGTCAAACGTATTTCAAACGGCTATGAAGCGCAGTTCACAGGAATAGACGGGAAGCTACACAGTGCCTACGGAAAGACGGAACTGGAAACGAGGAAGAAGGCGGAAGAACGAATGGCGTCGATAACAGCAAAACATGAGGAAACGCTGCTGGATAACAAAGCAGACATCAATATCAGCGGCGACGAAGCGATGGTGCTTCTCAATCAACTCATGCTCGACCTCCGAAACGGAGCAGTTAGCGAAGTTGATAAACCAATTCTGAAATCAATCTACATGCGCCTCGCGGTGCAAATCATCTGAGAATGCGTTTATTTGCCTTCTACAGATGTTCACGAGGCTTGCATGATAGATTTATCGAATAGATGGGGCGAAGCCCTGAAATAGCGTTATAGAGCATTTACGAAAGGAAGCAAAAAGATGGAACTTTGTATCAACCGTGTGATGTTGCTCGGCAAAGTCGGGAGAGACCCGAAAATGATTATGACGAAGAAGGGCTCGGCGATGGCAAACTTCTCCGTCCAGTGCGTCGAGAAATACCAGTGGCAGGGTGAATGGCATGAAAGAAACGCATTTATCCCATGCGTAGCTTTCGGCAAGACCGCAGAACTTATCGGGAACAGTTGCAAAGCTGGATCGGATATTTTCGTGGAAGGGAAAATCAACGTCAGGAGCTATGAGCAGAACGGCGAGAAGAAATGGGTAACTGAAGTCAACGTAGACCGCGCAGAAGTCGGGGCGATGGCGCAGCAGCCGCCAGCAGCTAACAGTCAGTGGGGTGGATTTGGTTCGCAGCCGCCAAAAGGAAACTTCGGGCAGTTCGGCGAGGAAGTATCACAGGAAAACATTCCGTTTTAAGGAGGCATCAGATGAGAGTACATACATCAGACGTTATCGAAGAGCTGAAAGGGAATGAGTTTGGCTATTCACAGGTATGTGTGAATAATGTTGTGAATATGTTCATTAGAAAGCTGATCGGGCATGTTTCGAGAGGGGATGAAGTCGTCATCAGGAATCTTGTACGGTTCAAGACGGTCGATATCAACGAAAGAACCTTCCGTTCCTGTCTCGACGGACGCGAGCACGTCGTTCCTGCACATCAGAAGGTGACAGCGAAAGTATCCCCGAGTTTTAAGAAAGCGTGACGTGATGAATAGGGCAATGAGGTTTTGCGGATGCGCCGCAAACTTAGGAAGGCTGAATTTAATGCGAGCGGCGTACCTTGCACACATGCAATACAGCGAATTTAACAGGCACATGGAAGAGCTTGGAGCAACGGGGAAAACCGTTGTGGATGGTGCCGTAATCGACAAATGTGAGAAATGCGGACAGGCGGTAGTGGAAGGCGAAGGGCATCATTGCCTTCTGCCACGCAAACATTCTGATTGCGGTACGGCAAGTAACGCGGTCAGAGGCATCGAAAAGACATGTGAGTATTGCAGGAAAGACTACAGGACGATACAGCAAAAACGCGCTAGGTTTTGTTCAGAATCTTGCAGAGTGAAATCAAGAAAGTTTAAGGAAACAGAAAGCATAGCGAGGGAAATGAATTTGAAATTCGCGTACATTTTAATGAAAGCGACGTATCGAAAGGACGAGCTTATCTGTAGAGATGAGATGGGATTTTTCGACAAGCTGGAAGATGCGATTAGAGCGTTCGAAGATTGTGTCGATGTAGCCGAGTGGCAGAACGACATAAAAAAACGCAGTCGCACGAAAACGAACGAAGTCGTAAAAATCAAAGTTGAACGAGGAAAGAACATAAACTACATCGAGGACTTCGACTTAAAAATCAAGGACGGGAAAACAAAAGCAGAAATCTGGATCATGGAAGTCCCGATTGGAATTATCGTTCCGATGCAGATCAATGGCGTCAGCATGACAGAGAAAAAAATCGAGTTAGCACGAAAATGGAGGGACAAGAAAAATGACAATCATCGTTAATGGAGTAAAGGCATACATCAATCCATCTGTAGTCGATATCACTGGCGGGAAGCTCGAAGTTGACGGAGCGGTTATTAAGGCGAAGCTGACAGACGACGAACAAGACGATGTTATGCACGCCTGTGAGTATGACGGCGTAGCTTACATTACAGCAAATGATTAAGCTGACATATCGAGGCAGGCTCCCGTCCACAAATGACCTCATTCAGCTAAACCGCACAAACAGGTTCGCGGGTGCGTCAATGAAAAAGACGTATACTAGGGAGCTTGCCGAGACATTCATGGCGCAGACGCGCGAGAAGTTTACAGAGCATGTCACATGTACCGTAACGTTTTACGAAGATACCATGCGCCGCGATGACGATAATGTCATCAGCGGCTGCAAGTATCTTTTAGACGGGCTAGTGACTGCAGGCATTATCAAAGATGATAGTCCGAAATATCTGCACCTGAAAGCGGAACGGTTCCAGAGTAAGCTGCTTATAGATGGGAAGAAAGTGCCGTACATCACGATTGAGATCGAGAAAAGTGACGTTAAAGATTACACGTGAGGAGAAGAAGAAAATGGAAGAATTGAAAATTCACGGGAAATACAAAAAGGAAGACGGCAAAAAGATCATGCGCGTCATCAATGAAATCAAGCTGAGAGGGATGCAGCTCGCACGAATTGTCGACGAGAACGACATGCCGATCATCGTCAACATCATTGCAGGTCGCCTTCTTCAATATTCCGTTGAGAAGGGGATTGAAAGAGGAGACAAAATGATGGGAGAAATTGAGGATAGATTTCTCCACGGGATGATGATGGTCGAACGCGATAACACGCTTATGACAGTAAAAGAATTTTTGGAAACAGTCGAAGCAGACTTTGACAGGATCGTCATTCAGAACAAAGACGGTCTAATACTGTATTACGGAGACAGAAGCGCAGGCATCCCCGAAAAAATCGAGAATGCCTGCGCAGACCACGCAGACCTCAACGAGGATTTGGAAGTGGTTATTTCCTTAGCGAGGTAGCAGAAGTATTGAGAAAGGAGCAATAGCATGATGTATTTTAGCCAGCTTGTAAGTACCATGAGAAACCCAACCATAGCGGTTGCGGTAGTAGAAGATGGTGGGGCGATTCAGTATACAGGGGACTTGTTTGATTTGCCGTTCTGCCGTTTCCGTGAGTGGCACGACTTCAAAGTAGTAGATATCACGCCGATGTATGCAGAAAAAGAACAGAAACCATTTTTGAGAATTGAGATTGACTACGCAGGGGGAAAGAAAGGAGTGGACTGTAGATGACTTCATCTAAATTCAAGCTAGGAGATAGGGTCTATTCACCCCATTTTGGTGAGGGCTTTATCACTGATATTGATGAGAAAGCAAGCCCCGTCTATCCGATTGTTGTAGAGTGGACAAAGGAATTGCAGCCGTATCACCGTCACCGCGATGTCTACACTATTGAAGGACTGTATGCCGTTAGTTATCATGACCCAGAGTTTGATATTAGTAAAGTGAAAAAGGATGATGAGACCACCACATTTGGCGTTTGGCTGAACCACGCTAAGGATTACGCACTTATGCAACTTGAGAAACGCAAGGCTGGCAACAAAGAAAAGGAGAGAGGAGAGGGGAAAGAAGTGAAAGGTAATACGAAGGTTGAGTATTCACCGATTAACCCCTCTCATTATCAGGTAGCAGGTATTCCAGAAGCCATTGAGATCATGGAGCATCTCATGACTAAAGAGCAGCTGGAGGGCTTTTTATGGGGGAATATCCTCAAGTATGCGTATAGATATGGGCGAAAGGGCGATAAGGCAGAAACCGCGGGGAAAATCGCGTGGTATGCGAAGAGACTTGAAGAAGTCCTGAAAGGAGAACACAATGAAACTTAAAGAACTTCTCGAAATCATTCCAGATGAGCGTGACATTGGTCTTTCAAATTTCTCTAAAGACAACTGCAAAGTAATTTATGGAAATAGAGAGTATGCCATTCTTAGCTTTGCTGAAAGAGAGAAGTTTATTACAGAACAGGTCGAAAATATGGAAGTAATTAGTATTTATCCCTGCGCTAACGTATACTGCGAGGAAGAACACTTGCTCGAGAGTGATATGCCTTCACTGCATGTCACCCCTCAGCTTCTCATAGAAATTGAGTGAGGTGGAACAGATGAATAAGAACATAGTGGAATTTTATGGGACATCAGCGAATTGCGGCATCGCTAAAGAAGAAGCTGCCGAGCTTATCCATGCTATCTCAAAGTGGGAGCGAGCAAACGGCTTCGGATACAAGACGGGCACGACGCTAGAGGAGGCGAAAGAGAATCTCATTCAAGCGGTGGCGGACTGTCAGAACGCACTGGATAGTCTTGTTTATAGCCTTAGACTTGATAAGTCTGCAATCCAGCAGAAAATCAAGGAAGCTGATGAAAGGGCAGGGCGGCTTTATGGGAGGAAGGTATGAATTGGAAAAAAGAACACAGCGGATCGTTCGATATGTGCTTCTGTGAATCAGACTGCACAAATAAATCCTGCCAAAGATGCAAGGAAAGCAAGCATTTCATGGCATTGAAAGACTATATGAAACGGCATCCGCATTACTGTTACGCCGTTTCTGATTTTAGCGGGAGATGCGAGGAGTACAAACATGAGTAAAGCAAAAATGCTTCCACTTGACGATCTGATGGAGCAGATGATTATTAGTGCGGAAAGATACGCGTTAGGACGCATGACGTATACCGTGAGTGATACGGTTGACTTCATCCTTCCACTGGTGCCGTCCCTGACCACGCAGACGCTTAGAGCGTTAGAAATGGACTTCCAGCGCGCAGAAAGCGAAAATGAGAGACGCTCCGATGATTTTGCAGGAATGTACTTTGACATCTGGGGAGATGAATGGGATAAGAACCAATGGTTTAACCTTTGGAAAGCAGTTAAATCGGAACTCGAAAGGAGAAGCGAGGATGAAACTTAGAGACTTGATCGGGATTTTGACGACAAAATATTATGAAGGTATCGAAATCTACGACGCTGAGAATGTCAGACAAGAGCGCGGCATGCTGCTTTATTCTCGCCAGTGGGAGGGCAGAGAGGTTCAAGAGCTGCCGGATGCCCTGCTCGATAGAGAAGTCAGCGCAATCTACGGCGACTTAGACTATACTCGCTGCATCGATGACACCGATGAGCCTGACGCCGTAACTGTCATTGAATTGAAAGGAGAAGCAGATGGAAACAAGTCTGTATAACTGCATCGAATACGTTTCGACCCTGATTGTTATTTTAGTTTTGGGTTTGTACTACATGTATATCAAGGGAGGCAGATGATGAGAGATGAGCTTCTAACCGTGGCTATCGCGACCTGCACGTTCGTTACGGCATGTTTTGCAGGTATGTCTTTTTACGTGCTTCGTGACATTCTGAAAAAGACCGGGGCTTTCGTTGTGATAGTCCCGGACGCGAAGGAGGATAATCATGAGAAAGTTTAGACGATTAAATCAGTGTATCGAGACGGAGCTTCCACGTCGGGCGACAAAATATAGTGCAGGATACGATATTCATTCCGCCGTTTCGGCGGAAATCAAGCCGGGTGAGAAGTATGTCATCCCTACAAATACCGCGGTAGAGATGGGCGAAGATGACGTCTTACTCATCTTCCCGCGTTCCAGTTATAGCATAAAGTTCGGGCTGGAGCTTGTTAATTCTGTAGGCGTGATTGACGCAGACTACAAGGACCAGATCTTTATCTGCTATCGCAACACCGGGGATGAACCATTTTTTATAAAGCGCGGGGATCGTATCGCGCAGGGAGTTTTCGTCAAGTTTTTTAAGACTGATGATGACAGTGCAAGCGGAGAAAGGCGTGGAGGCGTAGGATCGACAGGTGTATGACCTTGGAGAAGGGGCTCTAAGGTCGGTTAGGTGGCACATCGCCAACTATCACAACATCAGAAAGGCAGTTTACGAAAAGAGACTAGAGATGAAACGGAGAAGCGGCGCACCTGAACGACGCTCGCAGGGATTTGTATCGGACCCGACGCAGACGGAAGCATTAAAAAACCTCACGCCCTTGAGAATGGTAACGATATCAGGCGGCGAGGTTCAGAAGCCGGAAGCGTGGATAGCCGCGATTGACAAAGTTATGAACATGCTGGAGCGGCACGATCAGCGTATTATCGAAGTATCATTTTGGGAGCATCACACGTGGCAAGCGTCCGTAGACGCCCTGCACATGGACAAAATGACGTACTACAGACGCCGCGACAAACTCATGACACTCTTTGCTATTGAGTGTGCGGCACGCGGGCTAATCAGGATTTAGAGCAATATAAAAGTAGCTAGTGCTTACATTGCACCAGCCACTTTTTTAGAACCTTTATTCAAAATCTTTCGGGTTAAGCCAGAATACCAGATTCGGCTTGACTTCAAACGTAAGCTCATACTCGTTATTCGCGTTCGGGTCGTCTTCCTCCCCGTATGAGTTCCGCAACAAGTATGTGTCAATGCCGATGACTTCCGCATTTTCCACCTCTTCGGGGCGAAATTTGTTTTCGTTGTTTTTGCAAAAGTCACCGATAACTCCGTACACAGAGCTATTCCCCATGTTCACGTTTCCGCAATGCGTGCCGATCATTATATTGTGCTTATACTCACTTTCGTCAACCAGCCGGAGTAATTCAATCAATTTCATAGTCTCCTCTCTTTCCCCCGTTTTCACGGGAATAACAAATAAACGGAAGTGGGATGGAGCTGATGCGGTTCAGCCCCTCAGAAACCTTAAATAACTCCTCTATCGTGAAGGCTTGTGTAGATGCCGTCCCCGATAATGACATGGTCGAGGACTTCGCAATCTACGAATTTCGCGGCTTTCGCGAAGTTCTCCGTAAGTTCTATATCCTCTTTCGACGGTTCAGGATAGCCGGATGGGTGATTATGCACGAGAATCAAGCCGTAAGCCTTAAATCTTATTGCCCACTTCATCGCTTCTTTTACGTCAGCAGGTGCGGCGTTCAGTCCGCCGATGCTGATTTCTTTCCAACCAATCAAACGATTCTTTACGTTTGTATAAGCGACGCAGAAATGCTCCTGCGTCTCATGGCGGAGCCGTTCCATAAAGAAGCGGGAAACATTTTCAGGGTTTCCGAAGTTTTCACGGGTCCGCTTGTCATATGCAGAATCGAGACGCTTCCCTAACTCAATAGCCGCCGCCACCTTGATTGCCGCCGTTTTAGTCAGTCCGGCAGATACTACAAAGTCTCTCCAATCGGCGGATGAAAGCGCGGTATACTCGCCGCCGTAGGCGTCCACACATTCGCGAACCACGTTCCCTGCTTTCATCAGGGACTTTTCAGCGTCACCGCCGATGATAATCGCGAGCAGGTCGTACAAGCTCGCAATTTTCGCGCTTACCTCAAATCTGTTTACCGGGTAATCTTCTTTCAGAAGTTTCATTTTTATGCTCCTTCCTTCCCCGCTATGGGGGAATCGAAAATATATAAGTGGGGTGGGACTGATTGAGGCTCAGTCCCCTAGAAGCCTCACCAGCGGCAAATGAAGCGCGGATCGAAGCAGCGACCGCTTGCCGTAACTGCGAATTTCTTCCCAAGGTTTCTTTCCACGATTGCGCGGGTGCATTCGTCTGCGACGATGTTTCCATCGCGGTCGTACTGGTTATCGAGTACCCACTTATCGCGGGCATCGCGGGTGTCGAAGCAGAAGAACTTATATCCGTTGCGACCTGGTCCGCCGAAAGATTCGTAGGATACATAAATTCCGTAGGCGTTGTATTCTGCGTAGTAGTGTTTCATCATGCTTCCCCCTTTGCAAACTCTTCTTCGTACTCTTCGCATTCTTTCGCGAGCTTTGCAATGAAACTTGCGATATAATCAAACTCTGCGCCGTGCTTGCTGCTGAGTCTAGCGGCCGCTTCCGCGTCTGCCGCAAGGTTGTGGAGAGATTCAGCTACTTCGCGAAGCTGTGTGCTTTCTGCTGTTAATTCGAGTTCTTCATCTACTGTCATGATTTACCTTCTTTCTTCCCTTTTCGGAGATAACCTTTAGTTGTGTTTAACAACTCATTGCTTGATGACTGTATAATATCACAACTCTAAGTTGTTGTAAAGGGCAGAGATGAAATTTTTTGTTTTTTCCTGAAATTTATTGTTGTTGACGACAAAGAAGGGCTATAGTATAATGGAGAAAATGCCGATAATATCGGAGAAGGGGGCGATCGAATGGATAGTGAAGAAATGTATGCGTTTATACGGGTCATGCTCGCTCGTGGGAATATCAGCGGAGCGAAGGCGGCGGAGATTCTCGGGTTCACGCAACAGAACTTTAACAAAAAGTCACGTGCTGGGACGCTTCGTGCGCTGGAGTTGGTCAATCTTCTAAATGCTATGGGATACAGCGTTTATGCAGAGAAAGACGGCGAAAAAGTGGAAATCAAGTAATACATATATAGGGAAAGCCCCCGATCATAAGGCCAGGGGCTATTTTATTCGATAAAGTCGGGAAGGTTTGCGAAATTATGCGAATTTATCGGGTAAAACTATGCTATAATAGTATCGTGGAGTAGTGTATAAGATAGTCTATATATATCGCTGTATATATAGAGATATAAAAACGTCTGCGTGCTGGAGAGTAAATCTCCGGTAAGCAGGCGTTTTATAATGTTCGCTTTCGGCGGGTTCTAGGCTTCGAGCTTCAGAGAGTGCGGAGCTTCGGGCTTCGGGCTTCACGGCTCCCAGAGTTTCAGGGGACGGAGAGCAGAGAGCTTCAGAAGGCGGAGCGCGGGAACAGAAGCGGAGAGCGGAACGGAAGAGACGGAAGAAGAGGTGAGAGCAGATGCCGCGGGCGAAATACCTAGACTGGGAAGCGGAAGAGAAGCTAGAGCAGATAAGGAAATGGGTTAAAGATGGGCTATCAGATAGCAAGATAGCGGAGCAGATGGGAATAACCAAGTCACTGTTAAGCGTCTGGCGGCGTAAGCGTCCGAAGATACGGCTGGCATTGACTAGATTAGTAATCATGGATGACGGAGCGAAGGTAGATAAACATGACTTGAATCATGCTGGCGGACGAAGAAAGTTAAATAACGTTCAAGAGCTGAAGCAGAAGATAGATGCATGGGTAGCGAAGAAGAAAGAAGCGGACGAAGTCATGACTAGAAGCGGACTTTGCTTGTATCTCAATATAAGTAAAGACACGATGAATAAGTACATGCATGAAGTGAGCAAGCAAGACACCGTACTAGAACGCAGCGAGATCGACGGAGAACTGCACTCTCTTTCTATTGCCGATTTACTAAAACGCGCGAATCTCGCGATAGAATCAGACCTAGAGCGTCGCATGATTAGCGGAAAGGGCAATGTAGCGGGCATCATCTTCGACCTCAAGAATAATCATGGGTATGCTGATAAGTCCGAAGTAAGCACGGTAAATACTAATGCTAAGACGGTATCTGACGAAGATATCGACAAGCGCATAGCAGAGCTGATGAACAAGTCCGATGTGTTCCGCCGGAGTAGCTAGGCTATGCGGTCATGGGTCATCTAGGTATGGCGTATGGCATGGCGTCTATGGGTATGGCTTGCGCGTCATGGGGCAGGCTATGGGCGTGGGCGTGCGTGGAGCATGGGGGTGCCCGCGTGGGTGGTAGGAGTCCCATGGATATGGCAGGGGGGCGAGTGGGGTCCCCATACAAAGGAATCTATTAAATGTATACCCCAATCTGGAACTCTAAAGAATCAAAAGGAGTTCCTTCCCCGACCTCGAATATCCCCATAACTTCAATAGATTTCATAAAATGCAATTTCCCGAAAAATAATAAAAAATAAAAAAAGAGGTGCAACTATGCCGAGGTATGTAATAGATGGTGATTGGAGTGGGATGATTTCTCCAGGAAACATAGACCTAGATAGCAGACCTGTAGTTAAGATGCCTAACGGAGAGTATGCAACAGTACGATCTGCTTCATTTACTATGCCTGATGGCTACGAATACTTATTGCCAACAATCACGCAAGACGGAAGAGCTTTATGGTGGGCTCCCGACATTATCAACTACTATCGCAAGACTGGGCAATATCTAGGAAAATTCAAAGATGCCGATTCAGCTGATGCTTATGCACAAGCACTACATGAATCGCAAGAAAAACAATATGCAGACTTGTGGAAGAAAATGAGTAGCTAAGGAGGTGCAAACATGACACAAGGAATTAAATTCATCGAAACATACGAACATGACGATTACTGTAGCCAGCTGTATGATGCAGTCAGCGAATACGAATCGCAAGGCTATACGGTAGAGATTAAGCCTCAAGTAGAAATAGAAGCAGACCATGATGAATTTAGCGGCAACGTGAAAGACGCAAAACACCTGTACACAGCACTTGTGATTGCAAGTGACAAGAGAGCAAGGGAATGATAGATGCATTTCTTGTGTATGGGTTGACGGTGGTTTTCCTATTGGTTTATTCAGCTATAAGGTGAAGCGATATGCTAAGCAGGGCGGAAAAAGAAGAGCTTCTCACATTGATGGAGACGAAGGCATGGAAGAATGACCCGTGGGCGTTCATCCGTGGAGCTTGTCTCACGATGGACGAAGCTGACAAAGGGAAGGTAAAGAACTTTCCTGACAGAGAATACTTGAAACGCATCTGCTATCTGGCAGAGAGCGAGAAGATTCTTTGCATACCAAAATCAAGACGTATGATGATGACTTGGTGTTGCCTTGCCATATGCTTATGGGAAGCGATGTACAGGGAAAACCAAACCATATTCATACAGTCAAAGAAATTCGACGATTCAACCTATTTGATGGGCGAAAGCCGATTCATGTTTATGTACAACAACCTGCCGCATAACCGCCACCACTTCCCTAAGATAGAGAAGAAGATAAGCGCAAAGAAAGGATACGAGTTTCTTTATTTTAGCAATGGTACGTCCATTATCGCGGTGGCAGAAGGTGCTGACCAGCTCCGACAATACACTGCATCGCGTGTATACTGCACAGAAATGGCTTTCTGGGACAACGCCGAGGAAACATGGATGGCTCTTAGACCTGTTATTCAAGGCGGCGGGCGTATCCTCATCGACAGTTCAGCGAACCCCGGCTTCTTCTCGAAGATAGTCAATGAAAACATTAACGGGATTGAAGATGAGCAGGCGATAGAGAAGCACGAAGAGATTAAAGGTCTCACAGAATACCGTAGAAACGGGGCTTACATTGCGAGGGTTCACTACACCGCCGACCCGGACAAGCGAGACCCTGAATGGATAAAAGAGCAGAAAGAAGGCTCTACTGCCGCAGGGTGGGAGCGAGAATACGAAATCAACTGGGACGTATCGCTCGAAAAGCCCTACTATCCAGAGTTTAGGTACGACTACCATGTAGCAGGAAGCCCATTAAGACCTGACAAGCGGAGACCTTTGGAGCTAGGCTTCGACTATGGGCTTACCCCTGCTACCATCATCTGTCAGACAACCGCAAAGGGGCAGATTCTTGTTCTTAGAGAGTGCCAATCATGGGATGTTGGCATGAGAAACCACGCCAAAGCTCTGAAAGCTGATTTAGCGGCATACTACTATGGATTCTCGCTGAATTGCGTAGGTGACCCGGCAGGCAATCAGCGTTCGCAGGCGGATGAAAAGACTGCCAATCAGATACTTAGAGATGATTTCGGATGGTATGTTCAGCCGGGTGCATTGTCGCAGACAGAACGTGCAGAAGCCGTGCGGTGGTTCTTGACCAATATGACGAGCGATGGGAAGCCGATGCTTTTGATAGACCCGTCATGTACGTGGATCATAAGAGCCTTGACCGGGGGCTATCACAGAAAGAAAGTAGGAGAGAGACTTCTTGATGAACCTGACAAGAATGAATACTCGCATATCATTGACTGCCTTGCTTATGTCTGCGCAAAGATATACGCACAGACGAAAAACCCATGGCAAAAAGCATGGCAGGATGCACGCAAGAAAGGTCGTATCCGTAAATGGGGGAAGATGTAATGGAAGCTAATGCAGTCATGGCTCTTGCCCCAAAGGGCGATGAAGTCAGTATAAAGACGCTAAAGAAGAAAGAAATCGACAAAATCATGAGGGCGGTCACTGATGGCAAGCAAGCCGCCAACGACTACTACAAGTCCTCGATTGAGCCGAAAATTCTTGAAAGAGAAGAAATCTACAACGCCACCAAAGGTCACTATAGAAAGAAGTTCGCACGGCTTTCTGAAATGTCTGACTGGGTATCAAGAGATGTAAAAACCTCCATTGACTGGATCATTCCGCAGGTCATGGAGGTTTTTACAGGTTCAGATAAACCAGTCAGCGTGCAGGCTCGCAACATAGATAAGACCGATGCCGCAAAGAAAACAGAGATGCTGATTCAGTATCAGCTCGACACGAAGAACGACTACACCACCTTCTGCAATGATGTTTGGGCAGATTCACTAAAACTTAACTACGGCGTTGCCAAGGTTTGGTGGAAGCACGAAGAAGAACATGTGCCGATGCAAATCATGATTAGCCCGATGGACTATGAAATCATGAATCAGCTTTCCAATGCCGCCGCCGCAGGTGATATAGAAGTAACCAAAATCAAGAAGGTGGACGGCGGTTATTACAATGTCGAATACAACGAGATTCGTGTGACTGACAACTACCCTGTAATCGAAAGGGTGCCGCCGTCAGAGTTCCGATTCACGCCGGATGCATCGTCCATAAACGAGTGCAAGTTTGTAGCGCACAGAAAGATTGTAAAAGGGGATTACCTGAAGCGCAGAGAGCGTGACGGCGTATATGAAAACGTGGATGAAGCGTTAAAGAACGCAGGAGACACCAAATACACGCAGTACGACACCACGCATAACAGGGGGCTTTCTACAAAGAGCTATCAGCTTACAGATGCGGATAATGCGTCCAAGGACGTAGAACTCTATGAGTGCTATGTAGACGTGGACTACAATGATGACGGGATTTACGAAAAACTCATCGTTCACACGGTGGGCGACAGTGAAGTACCACTCAAAATACAGACGAATAACTTCAAAAGAGTGCCGTTCTTCGTAAACTGCTCCGAAAGAGACCCTCAGGTCATCTTTAACGAGAAGTCAGGGTTTGCCGATGTTGTAGAACAGCAACAGGACTTAAAGACGGCTGTCATTCGTCAGATGATAATCAACATCGCAAGGTGCAATAGCCCTCAAATGGCATTTGACCAAGCGAACGTAGACGTAGAAGCCCTTCTCGATAATGAAGATTTAGTTCCTACTAACGGAATGCCGGGAAACCTCATCTATCCGATTTCTACACCGCCAATGAGTTCGGCAACAATGAGCCTTGTAGACTATGCGCAGAACGAGATTGAAGCGCAGACGGGTTCAACACGGTACAATCAAGGGCTTGATTCTGAATCCTTGAACAAGACCGCAACAGGCATCACGAGCATCATGGGGCAGGCAGAGAAGCGGCAGAAGAATATGGCACGCCTGTCTGCCGAAAACTTCTTCAAGCCTATATTCCGTTTCTTGATTCAGCTTAATCAGCAGTTCGGAGATTCCGAGCAGATGATTAGAGTAGGAGACAAGAACATATCTATCTCCAGCGCAGACGTAAACGTGGACTACGATCTTGTGCTTAACGTGGCGCAGGGAGCAGGAACGAAAGAAGCACGTATCAACTACCTGATGGTACTCATCAATCAGATATATCCAGTATTCGCACAGCAGGGAATTGTTGATGAAAACAGTTGGTATGTAGCGGGCAAGACGCTTCTTGAAGAAATGGGACTGACGAACGCCGAAAAGACGCTGATAGATCCGGCAAGCGAACAATTCAAGCAGGCACAGGCACAGAGACAGCAGTCGCAGCTTGCAATGATGCAGGCACAGCAGCAGGCAGAGATCGCGGCGAAGAAAGCATTGGTAGATGCGAAAGCTGCCGCCGACATAAGGAAGAGCGGTATTCCGAAGGTATCCGCAGGGCTGAACGACCTGCCGCCTGATGCGATAGCCGAGATATTGAAGAAAATGAACCTTCCTGCAAGTCCTAGAGGAATGGCTCTTAGGAGACCAAATGGATAAGATGACTAGTCGCGAACGAGAAAGACGTTTGCAAGAGATGATAAAGAAGGGGAAAAGTGCAGAGACACTTTCCTCTTTTTTGAAGGAGTTTCAAAAATCAGAGGAACACGCCGCATTATATGCGCTTCTTCACACGGCGAAAGACCCGAACACCATACGTGCAGACTTGCGTGCGGCGAAGAGATTTACAGATACTATGATTGCAATCATAAACACAGGAAAGATTGCGGAGTCCAAATTGGAGGATAACTAATGCCAGAGAACGAAACGCCGGTAGAATCCACTCCGGCAGAATCTACGCCGGTAGAAACCCACGAAACACCCGCGGAAGAAAGCCCTCGAATGGGGCTTCGCATTGACGAAAGAACAGGCAGGAAAGTTGTAGAGACCATCCCTAGCGGAGCAGATGTGGAAGGACCCGAGAAAGCCGAACCAGTAGAAGAACAGGCAGAACAAGCTCAACAGCCGCAGGTTCAAGAACCGCAGATTCAACAGCCGCAGGTTCAGCAACCGCAATTCTATTCGCCTGCCGAGCTTTCCCTTGCTATTCAGATGGGACAGGTGGACGAAAGCAAGATACCGCCTGAATATCAGCCGCAGTACCTCGCAATGAAGCAGCAGAACGCTCCAAAGCCACAGCCGCAAAAGAGCGAGACCGAGCTTCGGAACGAGTTCCTTGATGCAGTCAACAAGGCAGCACATGACAAAGCCATGAAAGATGTCGGTATCACCGAGGATGAGTTATCCATGGGTGAATTTTCCGACAATGATGAAATTCAAACCAAAGTATCCCGATACAAAGCTGCCCTTGATGTGGCACGGTCTCAAATCATCAGCGGATATAGCGAACAGGTTCGCATTGAGCAGATGAAGGCGCAACAGGAGAACGAGTTCAAGAAGGGCGTGGCGGATTGGATCGACGAGCAGAGAGCAGCAGAACCGAATTTCGATGAAATCGGGTTCTTTATGCAGGAGCATTACAAGACAATGCCATACGAAAAAGCGGCTGCCATCGCTCCTGCTATTCAGAAAGCCATGCAAGGGAAGCTCGACCCGCAGTCTGCCGAAGTGGTGAAAAACTACTATGAAGATTGCAGAAAAGAGTTTTACGCAAAGAAGAACGGCACATCTACTACACCATCCCCACGTTCCCCATCCGTGGAGAGAAAAGGGACAGGGCAGGATGTTGTCAAGCCAATCGACTACGCAGAACAGCTTAGAGCCGCACCAGCGAGAGATAAATCTAAGATTGTAGAAGCATGGCTTAGCTCCATGAAGCGATAAACACACTTTTGTGTTTATATATATTCAGTTCCTGTAATTACCACCAAGGAGGAAAATAATGCCACAGGACGTAACAAGAAAGCTGGGACCATCTAGTTCCCAGAGCGTAACCTATGAATCTGTAGGTCAAGCGGAAGATTATTCCCCGATACTCTATAATATCGACCCGACCTCGACACAGATTCTTTCCCGACTCCCAGAGGGCAAGGAAGTCACCGCCACTGATACCATGTGGATGACAAAACGCCTTGAACCGCCGAGTGAAAACGCCCACCTCGAATACGAAGAATACAAGTATCACAAAGTAGGTTCTATTGAAGGGCTGAAAAACTACGTTCAGTTCTTCCAGAACACCGGTCTCATTTCTGACGTACAGCGCAAGGTCAAGAAAATTTACAATGTACCGCAGGGCGATGCCATGAGCGAAGCCAAGACCGATGCGTTTACCAAGCAGGCACTTGATATTGAATACGCACTTATCACCAATGACAATGCTCGCATGGGAAGCGAAACAGTAGCTCCTCTCATGGGCGGTGTTCCGTACTTCATGGATCTCGATACCCTTGATGTAACCGCGGCTGCAGAAACAGGCGTATTCACCACCACCAAAGAACACAACCTCAAGACTGGCGATTTTGTTTACTTCATCGGCAAGAAAATGCCTGCCGGTATGAAAGCGGGTGCCGTTTACTACGTAAGACTTGATACTACCAACCCGAAAACCGCATTTACTATTTACGACAAGATTCAGGATGCTGTACGTGGCGATACCTCTGTGACTACGCAGGTAAAGCCGACCGACACAGGCACCGAGGTCAAGATTGTTAAATCCAACGTCAAGTCTCTCGGCGGAGCTGCACAGTACACCCTCGATGACATTGACGATGTAATGGCAATGGCGGCAAACCGCGGTGGTAAACCGACTGATGCCTACATGTCTATGGAAAATAAACGCCGCTTCTCCAAACTTGTTTCGGCGATGGCAACCACGCAGCGTCAGCCGAAAACCCGTTATGGTTCGGAAGTCGCAGATACTTACGAAACAGACGGCGGCGTAGTCACTGCACACTCCCACCGCATGTATAACTCCGATCGTATTGATATTTACGATTTCGACTACTGGGAACTCCGCTATTTTGAAAAGCCGCATGAAGTCGGCGGATTGGACAAGACCGGCACCTATGATAAATTCGTACTGGAAACTAAACTGACACTCCAGGCATCTCAGCCAAAAGCGTCGGCGTCCATCATCGGCATCAAGAGATAAAAGCAATATGTTTTAGTTAAAGTGAAGGGAATGACTTAGCGTTATTCCCTTCTTTTTTATTTATGGGGTACTGAAATGATTACCAAGCAGGAAATACGGCTGGAAGATGATGGGACTTGCTACCTTAGGAATACGGTAGACCTGTCAGGGGCTATCGCCCAAGCCAAGGAATATGATGAGATGGGCATGGGGAATGGCAAAAACGGCTACATGCTAGGTGTCATTCCAGAAGAAATGTACCAGTTTGACCCATGGCTTAAAGAAGCTATGGTGAGAAAGAGAGAAGGGGACATGGCAGGGTATACCACCTACATGCTGAAATTCTTCAAGGTTCATCAGGCACTTGCCGTAAACCATAAGAAATGCATGTGGCATGGGTACGCCGTGCCTCTTATTACAAAGGATTCAGCAAGTCAAAGGAAGCCCGATGCGCTGAATCAGCTTTTGGAGACAGTATGATAAACGTCAAAGACATTATTCAGTCCGTGCGCTTCAAGCAGAAAGACAATAATGAGGTCAAGTTTTCTGACTACGACATTATCCAGTCTCTCAATGAAGCTGTGCGCTATATCAACAGAACCTTTGCACTAAAGAACAGTGATTTCCTTGAAAAAGAGGTAGAGTACCGCCTTGATGAAATCAACGCAAAGATTGACGAAGAAAATGAGACGGCGGGGGAAGAGAAGCCGCATATCGAATACAGTGACGGGTTCGATTTGCCGGAAGATCTGCTCTCTATTGTTTCCATCGTCACTATCAGATTCCGATACCCTCTCCACCCATGCCCTGCACAGAAGAAACCATGTCACCACGAGTTCAAAGTTCTGAATGGAAAACTCTATGTGCTTGAGGACGTAGCCCTTCTATACAGATATTCCGTCAAGGCGGTCAAGGCAGACGATGTATTGGAGCTTCCCGATATATTCTTAGACCTTATAGTCAAATTGATAGGCATGATACTGAATCAGAATCCGCAGGAAGATATTATGGCAGAAGCCAACAAGACGCTCGCCGAAGAGCTTATTCCTGTAAGACGATACGCCAACAGGCGTGTGTTCCCGATATGGAGGGTATGATGAAGGTAAAAGACGCTATAGCACGGCTTAAATCTGCCACTCACGACATATCTGACGAATACTCTACCGATGCCTGCCTTGAGTTTATAAACACAGCCATTCAGCAGGTGGCAAGTCTTTTGATAGCCGCCAAATGGCCCGTGCTTGCCAAGGAAACCACTATCAGGGACGGAGACAAGCTCCCTCATAACTACATGGGTGCGTGCGGCACATACCCAATTCGCATGACAAGCAATGTAGCAACCATCACCGACGGAAGCGACAGCGTGCGGTTTAGGTATTTTGCCACGCCAGACCTTGTTGGGGAAGACGATGATTTTCCGTTTGACCACGAAGCAATCAACGCGGTAATACTTCGTAGTGCGATACTTCTTGCCCTGAACGAAAATGAGTATGATGTGACGCAGGATAGCAACATCATCAGCACGCTCGAACAGGCTATCAGCACGGGAATGTCATGAGTGAAAAAGAGAAAGTCTACATAGAAGCCCCTGACCTTCCCAACGTAGTACAGGGGGATGGGCGATACCTGATGACGCAGCTTAGACGGTATCTTGCCGCAATAGCTGAACAGGTAAATCTTGCCAACGGGTTTAAGGCTAATGAAGAAATAGGGAGTTCAGGGATTGCTCCGCCGCCAAACTTTACGCTTACATTTTCTGTAGAGGGCGGCGTGTTCAAATGGAGCGACCCAACCTACTACAACAAGCTCGCCTACTATGAAGTGCGGACGAATACCGCAGTCGGCACTTTATCGGGACTTCTCGAAAGAACGACCAACAACTACTCTTACAAGATGCCTGTATCTGCCGTAGGCACGGCATATCTTTATGCAGTCCTGCAAGACGGAACGGCGTCTAACGGCTCGGCATTGCAGTATAGCAAGAAACGCCCCGAAAAGCCGCAAGACATAAACATGTCAAAGAACGCGCAAGGGACGCTGATAAACTTCACCTTTATCCCTTTGGACTGTATCGGCGCACACATATATGTGAATGGCATCATGTATGAGACGCAGGATAACTGGATGCTCTACACGGAAGATGCCGACCAAATCAGCGAGATAGCAGTCGCTTACTACGATAGTTTCGGAGAGGGCGAGAAAGGCTATCTTTATTGCAAAATACCGCAAGTACAAGACTTTATCGTGGAAAGAAACGGCGCAGTCCTTGACTTTTACTGGAGAAGCGTGGGGGTGCAGGGTGTAGGATATGCTGTACGTGCTTCAACCACGCCCTCATGGGAGAACGGGCTTGAAATCTTCAAGACAGAGCTTTTGAAGAAGAAAATGGAATACCCTAACACAGGGGATATTTATTTCTTAATCAAGGCATATGATGAACACGGCAACTTCTCACAAAATGCATCGTGGTTTCTTTTGACGACTGTGCAAGACCAACAGAAAAACGTCATAGTTGATTTCGATGAGCATCAGACTATGTATACAGGCAACAAGGTTGGCACTTACTACGATACAGAAGCGCACGGGCTTAGGCTCTCAGAGGGCGTATTCAATGGTGAGTACATCTCTGCCGGGCATCTTCCATATACCGCAAGGGCTAGAAGCTGGGCGGATTACAAAATAGAGGGCATATCCAATACAGATATTGTGATTTCCGACTTGGACTTCTCGTTGCTTGATGACCGTGCCAAAACTATCAACATGGTGGGTGGCGTAGTGGCAGACCTTGATGGCATTGAGATTAAGACTTATATCGCAGACAAGAACGCAGACAAGAGCGCACTTATTGAAGCTCCGCTCGATGAGAACTTGCAAACAATGGCAGGAGAAGAGCCAACAGAACATATTCATTGCGATGCGTTTGATTATGCAAGATGGACGAAGGGACTAAAGCAGAACGAGCTGACCCGCCTTGCATACAAGCTGCCTACAGGAGCTTCCACGTTTTCACTTACGTTTAATATAAAAATCTTAAATTCGCTTGAACCATCTGCCATTGCTTCTATAGGAGGGGAAAGTGGGGCTATTTATCTTCGTTATGATGATGGGCTTGTTCTTGTCGGAAGTGATGGACTATCCCAGAAACTCCCGCTAAAGCCAAGCACCATGGACATAATCACCATCGGGGTTTCGCAGTCGGATACAGAGCGAATCCTGTATGCGCTTAACAATAACGCGGTTCTTCAAGGGACGGCGCAATACAAAACCATTAAAGCACCGCCGATCGGAATCATGACGACGGTTCGTTTCAACAGTTGAGGTGAACATGCAAAAAGATAATTTTAGCGTACATGGCGCAGTAACGCTTGTACTTCAAAGAAAGGACGGCGCATGCATTGCGTCCCGCCACAACAATATGGTACTGGACGGAGGCATTGATTTTTTGTGCAATGCATTCGGCGCAGGTTCAACCAGACCTAACGTAATGGACCATATCGCCGTTGGCACCGGAACGGCTGCGACCGCTGCGGGAGACACCGAACTTGTATCAGAGCTTCTTAGGAAGGCGGCGTCTTACTCCCACTCCGCAGGAACTGCAAAGCTTACTGTGCAAACTACATTCAATGCAGGAGAAGCAACAGGCGCAATCACAGAAGCAGGCATCTGCAATGCTTCAAGCGGCGGAACCTTCTTTGACCGTGTAACATTCCCCGCAATTAACAAAGGAGCAAGCGACGTTCTCACCGTTACTTTTGAAATAACGCTGACCCGTGCTTGATATAAAAACTTACTGGCGTCCGTTCTTTATTGACGATACAAGCAAAATCTACATAGACGGTGCGGCTGATACGATAGACCGTTTCGGATCCAATGATATCTATGATATAAAAACTTACTGGCATCTGTTCTTTATTGACGATGCAAGCAATATCTACATAGATGATGCGACCGATACGATAGACCACTTCGGATGCAATGCCATATGTGTCAAAAGCGGCGAAGGGCTAACCATTTCCGGAACAGACAGAGAGGCTGCCAGATATTACAAATCGTTTTCCAGTGCAATTTCCGTATTTGCAAGAGACGCGAAGGCAACGCGCCTTCAAAAATCAGGAACCATACGTACATCGGAATTTGTTTGGAAAAAATGCGAGGTCGTAAAAAAAGAGACGCTCTTAAATAGCCTTCTCATGCGTTCGCAGGCTTCTTTTGATAGATTTATCAAAGAACATATGCAAACGATAGAAATGCCGTTTAAACGCATTTATAAGCCATTCGCAGAAAACACTGCCCTAAGAGATGCTAAAATGGCAAATACTGTCAAGCATAATCAAGATGCCATAGCGTCGTCGGAGAATTTCTCAAGACTAGCTAGGTTCGCACGTGAATTTAGCGAGCCGATGACCGTGGCGGAAGATTACAGGCGGCTTGTGGATCTGTTCAAGAGGGAAAACGAAATCAGTATTCGCTCAATTCGGATTAAGCAGACGCCTTGTGGGGTGCTTTCGGATATCGTCGTGAACAATCATGCCATAACGCTCGATGAATTTAACCGTCTTGCAAATAAGGCATCGGGATACAATTCCTTTACTGAGTTTAAGGTTGGCGAATACGAATACCAAGACGCGTTATACAGACTTGCAGTCAGGAAGAAGAACTCCGCGTCCAATCTGCTTGTGTATGATTATACGATTCATGTAGACATAGACGATGTAAAAGACAGAGGAACGGCAGACATCCCTGCCGAAGAGACGAAAGTGTACTTTAACCGAACCTATTACACAACGCCTGATGTGGTTGTCATCGTGTGCGGCGGGACAGAAGGAAGTGTGGTTATCCCGAGCATCACAGGGCAGGGAGAGGACAATAGAGGGAAATACTTCAAAATCATTCTAAAAGACGCAACAGGGAAAGTTGTTGCAGGGAGAATTTCTTGGAATAGTAATGGGTACTAAAGTGATAGACAACGAAACTATTTTTATCATATCGGGGATACTTGGGATATGGACATGGCTATTCAAGGCATTTGTCATTGAATCCCTGCAAAAGTCCATAGACAATCTTGCGGATACCATAGCCGACACGACGGACAAAGTTCACTACCTCGATACAACGGTTCAAAAGCATGATGTGGTTATTGAAGATATAAACCACCGTGTGGAGAAGCTCGAACATGAAAGCCATAACTGAGTTTCTAAAAAAGACCATGGACAATCTGAAAAGCAGGAAATTTGACAATCCTGTCATGAAGGTGGTCATATTCTACCTGCTTTTCGTTGTTCTGCTTCTGTTCACGTGGTATGGGGCGTGGATGTATGCATTCTGCAAGACAGGAGCATCCGACTTGGATGCACTGTCAAAATTCATAGTTATTGTTTTGGGTGCTACAGGGTTCTTCGGGTTTATTATGGCGTGCTTTGTCGACAAGAATCATAATGGAATCCCTGACCAGTTTGAGCAGCCAAAGAAAGGACCGGTGCAAGATGAAAAGCATAATCGACATTTCTGACTACTCAGAAAACCTCAACTGGAACATCATCTCGCAAAAAGAGGATGGCGTTATCATAAAGATTTCAGAAGGGCGATCCATCGCCGAATTATTCCTGGAACACGTAAGAGATGCCATTTCAGCGGAGATGGAATGGGGCGTGTATTGCTTGTCTCACGCAGAAACCACGGGAAGGGCAGAAGAAGAAGCCTGCAAGGTTATATCTGTATTAGACGAGATTGGCATGCCGCCGCTTCACATATGGTTTGATATTGAACCATTCATGGCAGAGAGGGTTGATGCCGATGACCTGACTGCTATAGCAAGTGCATTCGTCAGTGAGTGCAACGCGAACGGCTATGAGTGCGGGATCTACGGAAACTATTCCTCACTAAGCAAGCTCCGAACAGACTTGATGGGTGACTATATTCCTTATTGGTCGGCAGAACCGGGAAGTACGCAATGCGACTTCAAAGAAGAGCATCCAGAGCTTACCGTGAAGGCATGGCAGTATGAGTTTGATAATACTGAATACGGCGGTGTTGCTGACAAGAATGTGTGGTGGGATGAATAAATGCAGAAATTTTCTGACTTTTCCGAAAACGAGCATCTCAATGTTGGCATCCCAAAAATGTACGACGATATTGTCACGGCACTTAGCAGCTCTAGCGGCAACGCGTTCCCAACTGCTAACCTGCAAGTCGGCATGGTGTGCTATAGAACAGATTTGAAGCAAGGATACCGGCTCTCTTCATTGACTAATGGAAGTCCAACATGGACGCTTTGCGAAGATTCCAACATCCCGTTCAATAATGGATATTTTGACGGGGATGGCAATGAAATAGCAAAAACCTACTTAAAGCTGAAAGACAGGCTTTTTACCGTTGATTCAGACGGCGACATAGTATTGAGGTGAACACATGCAAGACTACACACCACTTGGAAGCACTGCTACCACTACAGTGAAAGAAGGCATACTGAACCATGAAAAGAATATCAATGCGCTTAGGTCTACATATAGCGGAACTGCTTTCCCAACGGGAAACCTTGTTGCAGGATTGAAATGTTATCGCACAGACCTTGGGAAAACATATACGTATAACGGGGAAACGTGGGATGATTCAGTCAACACTTCTTCACTCACTGTGTCAGGTGAAACCAGTGTTCCGACACCATCGACGACAAACAATTCAAAAACCATCGCTAATACTGAATTTGTCCATGCCGCGGTAAGTGATTTAGTTAATGGCGCGCCGACTGCATTAGACACGTTACAGGAGCTTGCAACAGCACTGGGGAATGACCCTAACTTCTCCACTACCGTATTAAAGAAGATAGGCGAGAAAGAAAGCAAGGCAGACGCACAAATAGAGCATAAGAGACTACAGGATGCAATCCCGACTAAGGTATCACAATTATCGAATGATAGCGGATATCAGAAAACGGCTGAAATCCCCGTTGCGTCGCAGACGCAGAATGGGTACATGAGCAAGTATGACAAGGCAAAGCTAGACGGTATATCATTAGATTCCTATGTGCTTAAAACTGAGTTAGGCAACTATGCTCTTAAAACAGATCTGAGCGGCAAACTGGATAAAACAGGCACGGCAGCTGCTGCAATCAAGGCAACACAAGATGGAGCAGGAAATGTTATTGCAACGACTTACATCAAAACAATCAATAATTTAAAGCCAGATGACAGCGGTAACATCAATATTAGCACCGGCGGCGGGAGTGGTAGTGGAGTAAGCACGTCTACACAGAACACATGGACGGCTAAGCAAAACTTTCAGCACTTAAAATTCGATTTTGAAAGTTTTGCCACATCACGTATCAGCGGCACATACGATAGCCCTTCCAAGTCTGTAGCAGCCTACAATGTAACAGGCGCGCTTACGCTGGATATGTCCACGTTAGCGGGCATGATAGGCAATGGTGATACATCAATATTTACAGCCTACATAGCGTCTAATGGCTCTTATGCATTGAGCATCACTAATGCTGGCACTCTAAAATATGCCGGAAGTGCTTCGGATTTAGCGATAACAGCCAGCGGCCTACTTTTAAATATCTTTTTGACTAAAAATAGTAGTGGTGTCGTGACAAGCATTGCGCAAGCGACAAAATTATCATGAGGTGTTAGGTGTTATGGGACTGAATCGTATTTTGATGAAGGCTAATGGCAGTACCATTGAAGGTGACGGCGAATTTATCATGACCATGGGACAGCAAGGTTATCAATATGGCTACAGCCGTTATAATGCTACTATCGGCGAAGTCGAAGGCAATGTGCAACACGATGGCAAAGCCGTTACTCTTGTGATGCTGTGTTATTGTTATTATAGTGGCTTTCTTGATTTTGCTTTCAATGTCGAGGGTGTCACTGGGGGGTAAATACAATGTCACTGTTAAAGTAACGTCAACGGGAACAAATGAAAATGCACGCATTGACTTTCCAAGCATTCAGTATCAGAGCTATGTTCCTGGCTTTTATGAATATATAAATAAGCTACCTCCCGAAGTTGCTACCATGTTTGCAGCTGCTAATGTGGGCAAAAAATATAGAGTCGAAATAATATTTAATTAAGAGGTGATTTTGATGAATACATACACGTATAAGGCTAATAGCTATGGTAACTTGTATGACCTTTCGGAAGCACTAGGAAAAGACGGAATCTTTATTCCTCTGTCAATTAGTGATGAAACCTTGCAGGAATTAGGTGTAGTGGTTGTCCACGCCGAAGAACCTATTGAAACCTTGCGTGAACGTAAAATCGTGGAACTGAAGCGTCAGCGTGATAGCGAAGAGGTTGAGCCAGTGGAATATGGTGGTCATATCTACGATTACGACAGTCAGGCGCGCGACCGTATATCAGCCGCAATTATTTGGCTTGATGCGCAGGGCGATGGTGCTAAAATTAGTTGGACCACGGCAGACAATGTGGATTCAGCGGTTACAGCACAAGACCTGCGTATGATTATAGCTTCTGCGGCTGAACGTAACAATAAACTGCATACTGCGTACAGGACTGCGAAGGAACAGGTCGAAGCTGCACACAGCAAAGCAGAAATCGACACTATTTCTATATAGTTTCTTAGTCGACATACGATACATTATTCTGATATGGGGGGTTAATATGCTTACTGCTAAAGAATATCTTGATATGTCTTCGGACAATGAGAAGTCTTGTGAATTACATAATATCATCTGTGAATACTTGGACAGCCTTACTTTGGACACCGCAGACCCGAAGGCAAAACGTATGTTGCTTAAACTGCACGAGCTGGACTGCGGTCCATATTTTGATACCGATATTGCTATCAAGGCGGTAGACAATATGGAAAATGTTGACGACACTACTGGTCCGCACTGGACGTTCGCGGAAGTAGAGGAGGAAGCCAAAAAACGTAACATTGACCATCCGGCAGATTTGTACTACGCGATTAACATGCTGTATAGCGACCTCTCTAATGTCTTAGGCAAAGACCCTGAAAAGTATATCGCGGTGGCTAAAGCATTGTACTGGGACGACCCCGATATGCCCGAGGGCAAACTGTTCAAACAGTATGTAGCCACCATCTAATTCTTATATCAATAGAGAGAGTATAAGAAAGCGGTAGATGCATGAGCAGCGAAAGGAAAGGTGATTATCATGGGACCTGAGCGAAGGGTGGTTAAAGAATGGCTAAAGACGGTGGATCGCGAAGAGCTTGACGCGATGCTTCAAGCCGCCATCTTTACACCCGACGAGTTGAAATACATACGCATGAGACTTATCGAAGGGATGACATTCAAAGAGATTGCTATCGACCAATCGCTTACACGAAAGAGCGTTGCTAGGATTGCAAGGCGTATCTCTAAGAAGATGTACAAATCAGGCAAAAAGCTGGGATACTTTTAGGACTTTTGTGACACTATTCTTCTCTTGCAAGGTGGGATAATACCTATAGGAGGTGGGTAAGATGTATGGATACCCAGATTACCAAACTGGAATGTACGGTGCGATGCCGCAGATGCAGGATAGGCTTAACCGCATGGAGCAAGTCTGCATGCCGCCCATCAGGGGGCGAGTGGTTACAAGTGTAGAAGAAGCACGTGCCGCACAAATTGGTCTTGATGGGACGCCTTCGTTCTTCCCTTCTCCGTCTGAAGGAAAGGTGTACGAGAAGGCGATAGATCTAAACGGCATGCCTGTTTTCAAGGTCTACGTGCTCTCAAAGGGTGAAGCGAAGAGCACGCTTGAGAGCAGAATCTCTGAATTGGAGAAAGCGGTATCTATGCTTAAAGGAGGAAACGGACATGAACCCAATGCAACTCATGGGACTGCTGAACCAGTCGAATAACCCGATGGAGCTTATTCAGAACATGGCAGGTCAAAACCCACTTATGGGAAGGGCTTTACAGATGGGGCAGGGAAAGTCCGTTGATGAATTGAAGGTCATAGCGCAGAACCTCGCAAGGCAACGCGGTATGAACGAAAAGCAACTCGGGCAATTTCTTTCAGGACTTGGTTTACGGCTCTAGCGCGCAGAGCTTTATATATTTTCTACAGGAGGTACAAGAATTATGGAGGGAAATGGTATTCAGCCTGTAATGCCGGTTACAGGCGGCTACGGTGACGGGTTCGGATGTGGCGGCGGCATGTGGTTTATGTGGATGATTGCTATCTTCGCACTCATGGGTGGCGGCGGCTTCGGCTTTGGAAATCGTGCCGGACTCACGCAGGCAGAAATGCAAGCAGGGTTCAACCATCAAGACGAAATGGGACAGCTCCGCGGCGTTACCTACGGGCTTGCTGATTCAACCTTTTCTCTCAACACCACCATGCTCCAAGGGCAGGCAGGACTTGAGAAAACGGTCATGCAGGGCAACTATTCGCTCGGCAGTCAGCTTGCAGAGAACCGCTTCGCGCAGCAACAATGTTGCTGCGAAACCAACCGCAACATTGATGCAGTAAGGGCGGAGAACTATAAGAACGCCTGCGAGATCAAGACAGCTATCCATGAAGAAGCGGAAAGAACCCGCGGTCTGATGATGGCTAATCAGATGCAGGAGCTTCGCGACAAACTGGCTGACCGCGACAGAGCCCTTCAATCCGCAAACTTCAATCTTTCTCAGGTAGTACAAAATGCAACCATCGTAGGGCAGCTTAAACCGTACCCGACACCGGCGTACATCGTAAGCTCGCCTTACCAGTCCTCGACTGGCGGAACAACCACTACTACCTGACGGTATTTCAAAAAAAGCACTCACATAAGTGGGTGCTTTTTGCGTGAGGAAATATGGCAGAACCAAAAAACATATCGCCACGATCGGATGGATTAGACAACCTCGGTCGTGAGAATAAGGCATGGGGCAACATATACGGCAAGCGCATGTACGCCAAAGAATCGTGTGCTGTAACCGGCACCATGTCTGTAGGAAAGAGCGTTACCGTCGGCGGTGATCTGACAGTCACGGGGAACGCTACAGTAAGCTCCAGTGCAATCATAGCTGGCAACGTAACGGCGAACGGAACAATAACGGCGACGAAGGTTTTCAACGCCGTATACAACGACTACGCCGAATACTTCGACCGTGGAGAGGAGACAGAAGCGGGAGAAATTATCGCTCTTGACATGAAATCAGAAAATGAGAGGTACGTCCGTGCAACGGATAAAAGCCTTGTCGTTGTCGGCGTTCAGTCTGACTGCTACGCGCAAGTCATAGGCGGAGAATCAACGGACGATGAAGATTTTGAGACGCACAACATCAAGAAATTTATCCCGGTGGCTCTTGCCGGGCGTGTTGGCGTCAAGGTAAAAGGCAAGGTTTGGCGAGGAGATTTCATAGTACCGTCCGACACTCCAGGCATTGGCAAGGCGTCAACTAAAAAGACAGCAGATGCAGTAGGGATTGCACTTGAGCAGAACCTTGACTGCGGAGTTAAGAGAGTAAAGATGTTGGTGACTAGATGAATGAAAACATTTCACTGACTGCTACTATCTTCATCACGGATAAATGCAACCTAGCGTGCAAGTATTGTTACGAGGAGAACAAGCAGTATCAGACAATCAAGAAAGAATACATCGACAAATTCATTGACCTTATCTATACCGAACCGCAGTATAGCAAGAGAAAATACATCATCCTAGACTTTATCGGCGGCGAAGCTCTTCTCGAATGGCCGCTTATGGAGTATGCCATGACGAGATTCTTGGCAAAAGGGAGAGAGCTTCACCATCCATGGATAACGAAACACCGCTTCACGTTCTTCAATACGACCAACGGAACACTCTTTGGAGAACCCTCTATACGAGACTTCCTGAACAGGTGGAAATGCCTGCGTGTCGGCGTGTCCCTTGACGGATGTAAAAAAGCACACGACATGAACCGTGTATATCTGAACGGGAAAGGGTCATACGACAAGATTATGGAGAATATGGAGTGGTGGAAACGCCGTGACCACGAGCCACTTGTTAAGGGAACAATGAACAAAGAAACCCTTCCAATGCTCGCGGATATGCTTATCAACCAAATTCAGCTCGGGTTTGAACCATGGGCGAACCCCATCTATGAACAGAAGTGGACGAAGGAAGACGCCGAAGAATATTACCTCCAGCTTCGCAAGGTGGTTGACTTCATCTTTCATCGAAAACTTCAATTCAAACTGAAGCCAATCGGAAGGCGACGTGTCATTAAAGAAGATAACGAGAAGAGCAACTATTGCGGAAGCGGCGTATACATGGTAACGCTCGGCATGGATGGGAAACTGTATCCCTGTCACCGTTTCGCAACAGGGCGGCACCGTTACGACATTGGCGACATATGGCACGGCTTTGACAAAGAGAAATTCAAGCGGTTCAGAGAAGGGCAAGACAGAATCAACAAGCAGATAGGAAGCACGACGCTTCCGCTTTGTTATTCTGCCAACTACGACGTTGACGGCACGTTTGACTATCACAACAACGAGGAAATCATGACGGAGCAGGAGTACAGGATTTACGACTACTGGATGGAAAGGATGCGTGAGATGAGTTTATGATCTACGTTTCAGCCATCGCGAAATGGGCCTTGAATGAGATTGCGGACGGACCAATGCAAATACCGGGGACGTTTAACGATTTCTTCTACGAGACCGACGACGAACATTTCTTTGACGATTACACAAGGTCAGAGAGCGTATTCTACCCCAACAACGGCGCGCATTTCTTCTATACCCATGATGGGTTCTGGGAATACATCAAAACTACGGGGAGCGAACCATGGCCCGATACAGGGCGGCTGGTGCCTGTTCAATTCATGAAGGTGCTTCCTGACGGATGTGAGGAATATACGATTGATTGGATAAGCCGTCATTTCTACGACTTCCACGCAGACTGGGAGCATCTGACATACAAATACTGTCCGACAAATGAGAAGGAAAGGCGCACGTTGTGGTCGGTCAATGAAGCAGTAAGCGATTTTGTTCCTGAACGGTATGAAATCCTCGCCTTGCGGAACGCGGTTGCTGTACTTCTTGATTTTGTGACAGGAAAACTGACAGAAGAAGAGAAGAAACAGCTCGCTGATGCATGGCAGAAGGCAGGGGATGTGGAACGCATACCTGATTACTCACATCAAGAAAAGCGGGTGCAGGAGATTGTAAAGGCAGTATTAGCCAGAAAGGCAAGCGAACGATGAACATCAGCATTACAAAGTTACACGACATAACGCTCGACAAGAAGGAAATCGAAGGGATTAAAAGTGCCGATGAATACATGGTGTTCCTTGAAAATATGGCGTTCCTTTTTACGAAACTTTGCAATTATAGCGACAGCTTGGAGCTTACCGTAGAGCAGAAGAGATACCGTTCCAACATGGAGCGAAATCTTGCCTATTACCTTCTTCGCAGGAGTGATTCTGAATGAACACCAAACTCACACATATCAGCGATATCCGCGTGACAACGGGATACGACTGCAACTGCCAGTGCGAGTATTGCACGCAAAGAAACACAGACATAGCCCATAGAAATCGTGGGAACGGTACGCAGATAGAAACACTCTATGCACTATTGAAACAGCCGCACATCATCAAAGAGGGAACTCTTTCTATAGAGCTAGAGGGCGGAGAACCTCTTCTTCACCCTGAGGTCATCAAAGACACGGTGCGCCTTTGCGAACAGGTGAAAACAGCCAAAAGGGACGTAAGGTACATCATTGTATCCAACTGTCAGCTTCTCAACGGTAAGGGCAGGGAGATTATCGACTGGATGAAGGAGAAAGGTGTAGACTTTCAGCTCTCTGTCAGCTTTGACCATGACCAAAAGAACCCACGAATTATCCGTCCTGATACTTACGAATACATGAAGGCAAACCATCTTTACGCAACGTATGTCGTAGCAGGAAAGCATTATCTAAGGCGTGCGAAGCAGAACATCGACTTCCTAAATGAAAAGGGAATATCCCCGATGGTGTTATGGAACTTCTTCGCTTATAACGAGCTGAAAGACATCAGCACCCGCCGTGCGTATCTCTCCCTTCTTACGAGTACGAAGAACCGTGCTAAGCATTTCCGCATGTTTAGCGGCAACATCCAAGACTGTGCATGGGCTGCCATCACGCCGCAAGGTCGCTTATACCAGTGCTTTCAAGCGAACTTCGGTGCCGCAAGACTTGACGAAGGTGAGAAATTCGCCTGCACCCATTGTAAGACGTGCGAACTGAAAGATTATTGCCATCAGTGTGTGGTAAGAAAAGCCCTCTATGGGGATAATCTTTGCGGATTGATGAAAGTCCATTATGCATTAGACCATAATGCGGAGGTGACATAATGGCAGTCAAACACAATAGCATTGTTTCTGCAAGAACCGGCAACATATCCGCTACCATCTTCACCGACTTGCAGAACCTTTTAGAAAACGACGAAGCACTGGACACCACGTTAAAGCAGGTAGAGACGAACGCCGCCGCTATACAGGCATGTATGAACAGCTGTAGCCTTTCGTGCGGTGGGAATTGCAAGAACGTCTGCACAAGTTGTTCAAGCAGCTGTGGTGGGAACTGTACTGGCGGATGTTCTTCTGGGTGCGATAACTCTTGCAAGACGGAGTGCATTTCGTGTGGGGGGCGCTGCTCTAACAGTTGCCGTGGTCACTGCCGCCACAGTTCGCGGTAGGAGGTCTCATGGATAAACCAACAATCGAGAATAAAGGCGATGTAGTAAAAACCACGCTATACGACAGCCTGAACAAGATGCTTTCAAACGACAAAGAGTTAGATAATCGCACGCAGAGCAGTAAGAGCATTACCGATGCGGCGTATAAGAAGGTGACAGAGAATGGCACTTAAAAACGGTTCGCTTTCAGCAGCATCGAAGGCAAAGGGCGACAAAATAACCACTTCGATTTACGATGATTTAGTCAAGCTCTTAGCAAATGACAACGGGCTTGATGTAGACATTCAAGACACGCTTTCTAAACAGCCTGTCATCATTAACTGTATGAATGGCTGCGCCCTTGGGTGTGCCAATGGGTGCAGCAGCACATGCGGCAATTCCTGCACGGGTTCATGCGGCGGTGGATGCAGTGGAGCCTGCATGGGTGCGTGTGCTGGGGACTGTGAAGGCGACTGTGAAAATGGTTGTAGTGGGTGCGGCGGATGTGGCGGAGCACCGTGAATCTTGGACTGCATTTAACCTTTTGGAGCAAACATGAAGCGAACAAACAAACATCAGATACAGCAAATTGTTCTGAATAATCTCACGGGCGGCATTAACACGTCCGACGCCCCTGAACGAATCCCTGAAGCGGACATGGTACGGTGCCAGAACTTTGTCTATGACAATCTGCGGCTTAGAAGCAGAGGTGGGATTTCCCCTACGGACTTTACCATGTCAAGCAATATCAAGGCACTTTACTATGACGTAGACACAAACACTTCTCTCATCTTCCTCGATGACGGTTCTATATATTCGTGGATGGTCGGTCAATTGCCAATGTTGTTAGGAAGTCTTACGGGGAAGGGGAAACCATCATGTGCGAAGTACATGAACAAGGTTTGGATAGCGAGCGGAGATAAACTCCAATACTACGACTTCCTGACGCTGAATACCGTCATGTCAAGCCCATCATGCGACATTGTATTCCAACGCCTTTCTAGGCTCATGATTACGCTAAGCGGCTCTGACCGTGTATATTTCTCGGCAATCGGAGACCCGACAAGTTGGGACAACATCACTGACAGCTCGCAGGGGACGGTAGACAGTTCCGCACAATGGATTGATATAGGCTATGGGGACAGCGGGGATATAGAAAGCGTCGTGCCGCTTGCCAACGACCTTGTTTTCATTAAATCAAACGGCAACATCTATCAGCTTCAAGGCGACAGAACCCCTTCCTCATGGGTGGTGCCGCCTGCCATTGTGACCAATTCAGACAGCATGGGAACGATGACAGCAGTCAATGTAGGAGCAGACGTTGTGTTCTTTTCCCGCAGAGGGCTGAAGTCTCTCTCCACCGTTATGGATTATGGGAATGTAAAGCCGCAGGACATAGGGGATAAATTCAGAAGCCTTCTAACGCAGGACTTATGGAATCCGCAGCTTATCCACCTTAAACGGCATGGCTGTCTCATGCTCCGTGTGACAAGCAATCGTAAAGAATGGGTCTGCTACAACTACCTTATGGGCGTTGCAACAACCATAAAGTTTGCCGTACCCGTAACCGATATTATGGAAACGGTAGATGAAATCTATATTGCAAGCGATACGCAGTTATACCTGTGGGATAAAGACATTATGAGCGACAATGGGACGCCGATAGAATACGAAATTAAGCCGCATGAAATCATTTCTTCTGATGAAATGCTTGTAAAGGCTGTAGATACCAAGTTTACCAACGATGAAGCAGGGACGGTAAATGTAAGCACGAGCAAGCTAAAGGTAGACATGCCGACCAACTCAAGAAGGAAAGTTTTGTGCAACCACTCGACCGACTGCATCGCCCTTGAAGTGAAAGGGACTGACCCATTCACATTTGACCATATTATTTTGGAGGTAGCAGATCTATGAAATCTCTAAAAGAATGGATAGACAAATACGAAAAAGAACGAAACGACCCCTTCGTTATCCCGAAGGGGTTTGACTTTTACTGGCTGCCTGAAAGAGGATTCTCTGAATACTTCTTTGATGGGAAGGGGATACTTGTCGTGTATCAGCTTTGCGGAGACATTCACTTTTGGTTTGATTTAGCGAAGCTGATTTGTCTCGCAAAGGGCGGGCATGCAGTTTCCACTGTCTGTATCCTCCCCATTCTTCCGTATCTGCGGCTTCTGAAATTCAAGATTGTAAAGAAGGAAGAGCGAGACGGTCATTTCCGCTTTTGGTGCAAGGATGAAGCAGGTCGTAAGGTCATAGCCACCTACAAAGGGACGGATGAAGAGGGGACCGACAGTTATTATGTGACGATATACGTTAAAGAACTCTACAAGGAGGAAAACGATGGGTAAAAAAGGCGGCTCTAGTACCACGGTGCAGTCCTATCAGCCGACCGCAGAAGAGAAAAGGCTTTGGCGGTTACAAGGCGATTATGAAGAAGCTGTCATGCCTAATGCATTGGAGCTGAATACGAAGGCAAAGAACCTTCTTGAAAACTCTATAGGCGAAACGCAGGTCGATTACAAGAACCTTTTCAATCAGGCACAGGGCATACAGAATACGGCTAACGCAGGGTATCAGGCACTCGCAAACGGACAACTCCCGCAGTCGTATCAGGACAACATCAATCAAGCCGTAACGCGGCAGGTCAACGGATCTATGGGAAACCTATTGCAGAACCTCGGCTCGAACGGCGTTTTGAACAGCTCCGTCACCTCGCAGGGAATACAAGGTATCAACCAAGCTGCGGCGAACACAGCGGCAGACATGTACAATCAGGATATTTCTCAGCTTGCAGACATTTACGGAAACATGTCGAATATGGCAGGCGCGAACATCTCACTCGGGGCGGCGGCGCAGGAAGCGGCACAGCAACCGGCAATCAACCTTTGGAATACATCTATCGGGCTTGACGGTACGAACCTCGGTGCGATTTCTGCCATGGGCGGCAAAGGGACTTCTACCTCTACGCAGAGGACCAGCGGCGGAAGCGGAATCTGGGGCGGCATCTTAGGCGGACTTGCTTCAAACGGTGGATTGTTCTGTTTCACAGGTGACACGCTCATCAAGACACCGGACGGAGACAAGCCATTGAAACGAATCCGTAAGGGCGACATTATAACAACACCGAATGGTGACGAAAAAGTAACGGACGTAATGACGCCGCATTATGCAAGAGTTTATGCCATCTGCACGGATGAGAGCGAAAACAAATGCATCAACCTTACCGCAACACAGCCAATGCTCATGGAGGACGGCAATTGGAAAACGTTGGAAGAAATGCGTATCGGAGAGCGTTTCAAAGACCGCGGCAAGATTGTATTGCTTGTCGAAAGCGGCGACAGACTTGTATACGACATTAAAGTGCCAAGCGGCATGTATTATGCTAACGGCTTTATAGCCAAGGCAGGAACAACGGAGTGGTAGCAAATGGCGAACAACAATCAATTAAGTTATCAGACGGCAACTATTGACCCGACCATTGCAGGATATGCGGCGAGAGATCCAGGGTTCGCGTTGGGGCTTTTGCTCGGTCGCGGATGGGTAGAGAATTACAACGAGCGCGGCATCAGAAAATTGCAAGAATCTCTCAAAGGAAAGGACGGACTGACCCCTGCTGATGCTAACGCTAATGCGGCGGTAACAAACGCGGCAGGTGGGACGCCTACCATTAACACAGGGGATGCTAGTGCGTCTGCCGACACCACCAATGCGGCGACGGCTAGTGCTTCTGCTGACAACGCGAAACCCACACCGCAGATATTCTCGGCAAACCAGAACCCTGCCATGGCGCAGGTAGACCCGTACAAGATTACCCCTATGGCGGTGCAACCGTCCGACGTGCAAAAGGCGGTCATGGAAAATGTAGTCGCGAACGCTTCTACACCGCAGGCAGGGGATACAGGCTACAAGGATGCACTCATGGCACGTGTAAGGAACATTCTCTACGACCCGAACAACCAATGGGCGCAGTCAGCGGCAAGAGGAGCAATCTACAATAAGCTGAAAGAGATGGGCGATCCGGGCGGCGGAAACCCATATGCCATGGGTAACTACGATGATCCTTCTAAAAACTTTTCGCAGCAGGCACTCGCGCAGTCCTTCGCGAACAAGTGGACACCGCAGGCAGTCATGAACGCCGATGGGACGGTAACGCAGAACCCGGCACTGGGATACGTAGCAAACAATCCGCTCCAAGGGGCAAGCATGTACGCCATTCAAGGCAACGCCAATCAGGGCATCCAGTCCCCTGATATGAACGCACAGTTTAGGGCATATCTCAATGGGGAAACACCGCAGACTGCGCCAGTCCTCGATGCCGTGCAGGCGGCACAGGCGCAGCAGGCAGCCGCTGACAATACGCAGAATGTTATACCGCCGCAGGCAAAGACCGCAAATTTTACCGACGCTGAACAGGATAAAAAGAGCGATGAACCTGTTCAGCAGGAACAGACATCGCAAGAAGAACCAGCTGTTTCCAAATCGGAAACAACTGCTACTGAACAAAATTCCCAAAATGGTAAAACTGTTCAGTACGCGCTTCAAAACAACGTGCAACCAACACCGCTGAAACCGTTTTCCGTGAAGGATTGGATAGCACAAGTAACGCAGGCAGGCATCGCGCAGGGCAGACCGATGAATCAGATACAGGCGGTTATTTCCCGTGGACTTCCTGCTGCGCAAGCCGCAGAGGATAACTATAAGAAGCAAGCGGTTGACGGACTTCTGAACCGTATCTATAACGGCGATGAGACAACAGGAGGCAAGAACCTTCTCCCGACAATGGAGAACGCCGACACTACCGTTCCTAAACTCATGCAGACGCTGAATGAGATTGATTCTATCGACCCTGAACGCGGCACGCAGATCCGTGCGATCCTTCCATCCTACAACACCTTCCTCAAAGAGAACATAAACAACTTCAATAAGGCGCGCGACGTGGGATATTCCATAAAGCTCTCTGACCATTCCATGGAAAACAATATCAAGCAGCATGAAACGCTTGGACAGTTTGATGACGAGCGGACAAAGGACATGGCGAAATGGAAGCATGCCATGAGCGTAGCATGGAGGAACCAAGAACTCGCTGACAGAGCCAACCTTATTTCTAAGTACAGTAACGGGCAGATAACGCCAGACCAAGCCATGAGCATGTTACTTGGACTTGGCGGCAAAGGGAACGGAGTTGCAAGTGGAGATGTGCAGAAAACTAGCAAAGGAACGCTAGTTATCAACGGCAACGAGCTTAGCAAGACGCAGACAGCACGTTCCAATGAGCTTGACGCAAATCTTCGGAGAATGAGCGATGAGCTTAAAGGCTATATGGCAAATTCCACCGCCGATGACATTAAGAACGGGGACGGGGGAGACAACCTTGCGAAATCTATAGACGCATTAAACGCCTACATATCAGGGCTTGATGACAAAGACCGTGCGCTGATACCAACCAGCATCTGGGATGGGCTTCAGCAACAGCTGTATGCTGCAAACTATATCAGAGAAAACCTTGCCGGAAACGGAAAGATGGAAAACGCAATCGAATATCTCAAGGCACTTACGCCGGAGACTAGACAGAAATATAACATTGTTACTTAATAAGGAGACAAACATTTATGGCATGGGATTGGTTGAAGGATAACAACGATGAGCCAAACGAATTTAAGCCTATTGACGCAAGAGGGCTTCTTGATGGCAAGGAATATCACGACTACTGGACAACTAAACTTCACAATGGGCTTGCTAACGTTCCAAAGAGCCTTTTGGGTGCGGTAGAAAGTATACCGGCGATGGCAGCTAGGACAAGACCCGTTGTCATGCAGGAACTGGAAAACGACCTTGACGGAACTGGACTTATGGACAGCGACGCCGACAAGGAAGCACTTAGCGATGTAGAAAACCAGATAAAGGGGACTACTGCCCCCATCTGGGAAGGCGCACGCCTCGGTGTTAAGGCAGCCAAAGACGCACTTCCTGACGCAAACTGGGAATCTAACGTCGATGAAAGCCAACTTTCGTATCCAAAGAAAATCGGCGGCATGATTCTTGAGAACGCCCCACTGATGGCGGCACAGCTCGGAGCAAGTATCATAAACCCTGCACTGGGCGTGGCACTTATGGCGGGGAGCATTGCAGGGGACGCATACAACGACCTTACGGAGAAAGGCGTAGACCCGCTTACCGCAGGTCAGGCGGGATGGCTTGACGCAGCTGCACAAGCTCCTCTTGAAGGCGTCGGTGAAATGGGATGGTTAAAGGCGTTCCGAGAGCTTGGCACGGAATGGGCGGCTAAGCTCATGGGGAAGGCGTTTGTCAAAGAAGGATTGACGGAAGCTGTGCAGGAATTTCCTGATGAGACCATCCCTTACATTGCAGAGCATGGAAGCCTTGATGGGTTCGACTGGGGACAGCTCGCATCCAACGCAGTTGACGCCGGGGTTGTCGGCGGCATTTACGGCGGCGGCTTTGCAGGAATCGGCAGAGCCATTAACGGCAAGGCACAACCCGATGAAGCACAAGCGGACAATGGGGACACACCATCTCCTAGCCCTGCCATACACGCCATGAACCGCCTTGTGAACGAACTCGGCATAGATCCCAAAGCTGCATCCGGCATTGTCGGCGGGCTTATGCTTGAAAGCGGTGGGAACACGACCGACATTTCACCAACAGCAGAGAACCCGACCAGCGGGTCCTATGGCATCGGGCAGTGGCTCGGTTCACGAAAAGATGAACTCATGGCGTTTGCAGAAGAAACAGGCGGCGACCCGAACGGCCTTGACACACAAATTTCCTTCCTTATCCACGAGCTGAAAGGAAGCGAGAACGGTGCATTGCAGGAAATACTCAAGGCACAGTCCCCTGATGAAGCAGGACGCCTTGCAGACCAGTTCTATGAACGCTCCGAAGGGACAGATGAGATAAGGAATCAGAAGGCAGCCAACGCCCAAAAGATATACGATATATTCATGAACGGCGGTGCAGATCCGAACGTAGTGTACAACGGAGGCAAGAGGGGCGGCTCTTCCGTTCCCAACCCGAAGAGCGCAGAAGATTTTCTGAAAGACCTCGAGGAAACGCTTCCAGCCGACACCGATGAGGATGTAGAAAAACTGAACGCCGTTCGTAAAGCTATTCAAGGCAAGAACAAGAAAGCACAGGAAGAACTGGCGGCGCAGTACGGGTGGGGTGAGAACGCCCCTGAAACGGCGCAGGATACATCCGAGAGTGTGGCGCAAGAAAATGTGCAGGCAGGTAATTCCGGCGCAAGCAAGCCTGTAAATAGCTCTTCTAGTGTAGGGAGCATCAGCAAGAAGCCTGAACAGTCTACCGTCACGGAAACACCGACCGTCGAGGAAAAACCGCAAGCAGGGAACGGCGAAGAGAATAAACTCTCGACCGTAAGAACCGGTTCGCCAAGAAACGGGGACGCGAACCTCCCTGTGGCACCGGGGGCAAAGACCTCAACAGGGGCGAAGTCTCCGGTCGCCCCCTCTATGCAGAGTACACCTCTTCCAGCGTCTCCAACGTTACGGCTGCCACCTGCAAACGCCACCGAAGTCAAAAAAGAAAACAATGCACAAGTGCCTCAAGCTAAAATCGAAAAAGCACGCAGCAATCAGAAACTCAAAGAGCTTGTAAAGCAGGCATTTGTCGATGGGGATAAGGACGCATTAGCCCGACTGGGTGCAATGCAAATCAATCCTGATATATTAGAAGCAGTGAAAAACGATGTATTAAGCGCGCATCAGTCGCCGTTGACACTTCCTGCGGCACCTGCCCCTGCAAGAGGCACGACATTGGGTACTGCTGCGCCCATTGCGCCCCCACCTGTAAAAGCAACTGTACCTACCACCGCCACTGTGGCAGCTGGCAAGACAACTCCCACAAACACAGAAGGCGAAAGCGTGCCTGGCACAGATAGCAACGTAAAGTCCAATATTTCTGAAAAGGAGAACAGCCATGAGAACACCGAGAAGAACCAGCCCGTACATCACTCCGAAGAAAATAAAAATGACAACGCCAAACCTGAACAAAGTAAGCCGTCAGAAAGCAAAGACGGTAAGACGCCCGAAGGCAAGAACCCTGTAAAGAACGCTCCATCGAAAGAAGCCCCATCTAGTGGCAAGAAAGAAGCACAGCCAAAGAGTGAACAGCAGAAACAAGGCAATGATGTTGTCGCTGTCAATGACGCTGCGGATCAAGATGCAAGAGATGCCACCAAGACCTCCAAAGAGATTGGAGCGATAGACGCTAAAGTATCTGGGAAAGCAAAAACATACCTTAGGGCAATCAACAAGTGCCTTATTCAGCACAGAGCAGGCGGTTCAACCAGTGCGGAAACGATAGACCGTATTCACGAAATTCTGCGTGGGAAGTTATTCGCCAAACTGCCTGAATCTGTGAAGGCAAAGCTCAATGAATACGCAGAGAAGAAAATCGAAGAGCTGAAAGCCTTTGACAAAGCGCATCCGTTCGCAGAGAAGGAAGCCACCCGTTATGAGGATTCTCAATTTGATGACGCCAAAGATAAGATTGACCACATTGTTGAAAAACTCAATTCTGGCACCATAACCCTTGATGAAGCTATCGAGCATGCGAACAAAATAGCAGGCGAACTTGAGGACATGGCGTTCGCTGATGTTGGCACTCCCGTTTCACATGCTGCTGATAGAGTTAGGGATTACTTCAATCAGAAAATAGGCAATGGACCTACCGAAGCTCCGAAAGCGGAGCAGCCGAAGGTCGAGCCGACGAAGGCAGCGCAGCCGAAAGCGGAAGAAGAGCCGCAAAAGGGTGAACCAACGAAGCCAGAGGCGCAGGATACAGAAAGTGCAACGCCGAAGGAGGAAGAGCCTTCCACGCCTAAAGAAACAGTATTCGGCAGTATAGAAGATGCCGACAAAGATTTGGAGAAGGCATTCGAGCTAAAGCCGGTTGTGAATACAGAACAGGAAGCAAAGAAAGCAGAGGAGGCAAAGCCCCCGAAGGAAGAGATTCACAAAAATCATAAGCTAGTCGATGATAGTGATGAAGCTATCCAAGGATACATTGACGAGTTTATCAGAAAGACGCGCAACTTAAATTCCGGGTTCGACCCGACTGTTCTTGTACCTGTATTTAAGATATGCGCTGCATACACGCAACGTGGCGTTGCCAAATTTTCCGACTTTGCAAGCAAGACCATTGCCGCGTTCAAGTCCAAAGGCGTGAAGAAGGAAGAGATAGAACCATGGCTTGCACCTGCATGGGAGGCGGTTAAATCATTCCCAGACACGGGCAAAAAGTTCGATGCCCAAAAGCTCGTAGTCGCATTAAAGGCAGTCGGCGCACGTTATGAAAGCGGATTGAAAACGGCGGATGCTGTCAAAGACGACATTAGAAGCAAGTACGGAGACAAGGCGGCGTCCACCCTTAACGATTACATTGACGCGGCGTTTCGTGGTGTGCAGACATACTTTGGAGACGACGAGAACGCCAACCATGAGCCGTCTAAAGTCGGGGATAAGACCGGAGCAGACCTTATAGACTATGCGTTTAATCAGGGCGGTATCATCAACGAAGACGCCGTTAAAAACCTGACACCTAGCCAAGCTGATGCCGTGTTAAAGATTTTCAACAAGCCCGGTGATTCCGCAGTGGACAACTCTGATGGAAATGGTACAATGAAGGAAGATAATTCCAAAGGTGTACCAGCAAAGGAGAATGATGATGTACGAGGACGAGAACAAGGATCTAGCAGACCAGTGGAAGTGGGAGGACCCGGAAAGAGCGGCACAAGTGGAAAAGGAGAACAACGAACCACTAGAGGAAATAGCGAGACGCCGGATAGAGATGGCGGACGAGAACGAGGACCAGACGCTAAAAGTGCTGAACCAAAGAACAAGGGAACAGGCGGAAGCAGAGAACTGGGACGAGGACAGGCTGAAGATGGAACTCGCATGGAACGAGCAAACGGCGAGGGAACTTCGGCAGGAGGAACTAAGAAGCCTGTAATTTCCCCTAAAGCAGACAAGGTTGAGACGGATATTGCCAAAGGGAAAGTCAAAGATGCAAGGGACGTTCCCGGCAATGACTACATCGCCAAACCAGTTCCGCCCGACGCCAAAGGTGCTTCTAAGACGCAGAGGGTGGACAACAATATCGCAGCAATCAAACTTCTTAAAAAGATTGAAAGCGAAAACAGAATGGCAACCCCGGCAGAGCAGGAAATCCTTGCAGGATATTCCGGCTGGGGCGGACTGGGCAGTGAAATGAAGAGCGACGCCAAGAGAATGGCGCAGCTTAAAGAACTTCTCACTGAGGAGGAATATAACGCGGCGGAGCGAGAGCTATTAACGGCTTTCTACACTCCGCCGTTTGTTATTAGCAGAATGTGGGAACTCGCAGAACATCTCGGATTCAAGGGCGGTCGCGTGCTTGATCCATCTTGCGGTGTTGGTAGTTTCTTCAGCTTGATGCCTGCATCTCTTAGAGAAAGAAGCACCGCACTTCAAGGTGTTGAACTTTCCCCCATCCCTGCAAGAATTGCGAAACAGCTTTATCAGAGCAAGAAGTTTAAGATAGACAACCAAGATTACACCAAGTTCGATCGCGGCAATGGTTTCTATGATTTAGCTATCACGAATGTTCCGTTCTCTAACAGCGTAAAAGCATCCGTCCCTGCAATGAGAGATTCCGACGGCGGCGTCCATAAGTCGCTTCTTATTCACGACTACTATTTCGCACAAACATTAGACAAGGTAAGACCGGGCGGTCTCATCGTATTCATGACTTCCAGTGGAACAATGGACAGAAAAGCCGGATACGACAATGCACTTCTCCGCCATCTTTCCAGTAGAGCCAAGCTAGTTGGCATTGTCAGACTTCCTAACACGCTTTTTGCTCCATCGGCAAATGTCGGAACGGATATTGTCGTTTTCAGAAAACTTAATGAAGGCGAGAACCCGGATACCGTTGACGCTACGAATGGTTGGACAAATGGCTTAACAACCATAGAGGCGAAGGATGCCGAGGGGCGGCACACCTATACACGCATAAACGGATATTACGAAGATAATCCCGACAACATAATTGGCGACCCCGTATTGGTTCGCGATAGATACGGCAGCAAAAACGTTGAGTTCCATACGTCAAGCAATGCGGAAACGGATAAGAAGCTCGGAGAAGCTATCGCACGACTGCCAGAAAACGTATACGTCCCGCGTGAACCCGTTAAGATTAACACGCCTTCCCATGTAAAAGAGCTTGCCGACGCAGAGGATGGGCAAAACGTCGGTGACATCATCAAGGGGAAAGATGGACAGTGGGGACAAGTCGTTATAGACGATAACGGCGAACGGAAGTTGAAACCGTTTGCGAAGAGCGCGCAAGCTAAGGTTGGCGCACTCAAAGAGTTGAGCGATTCGCTGAATGATGTACTTGCGAAACAGGTTGATCCAGATGTCTCTGAAGCAGCTCTCTCTAAAGCACGCGAAAAACTCAATAAGCAATATGATTCGTTCGTAAGAAAATACGGATATATCAACGACAAGACCAACGTGCGTCAGATTTCAGGTTCTCCTATTTCCGGCAGACTTCTCGCCCTTGAACAAAAATACAAGGCTGGAACGAAGGGCAAGGAAAGCACCGCGGAGAAAGCCCCCATTCTGACAGAAAGAACAGCGTACCCTGCGACTGACGACTTAAACATATCCACGACGAGTGATGCACTTGCGTCCTCTCTCCGCAAGTTTGGCTTCGCTGACATAAAATACATGGCGAGCGTACTCGGTAAGAGCGAGAATGCTATCATAGAAGAGCTGGGAGGCAAGCTCTTCAAAGACCCTGTAAGCGAGCAGTACGTCCCGCGTGACGAATATCTTTCCGGCAATGTGCGCCAAAAGCTCGCATTTGCAGAAGATGCCGCGCGTTCTGAGCCGGAATATGCGAGAAACGTAGAAGCACTGAAAGACGTCATCCCTGCCGACATAGAGGTAGAGGACATTGAGATCCCACTCGGTTCTCCGATCCTTTCCGTAGAAGATACGCAAGCATTCATAGATGACCTCTTAGGCGAGCCAAGTGCCGTCGTTGTTCGTTACAACCCTGTCACTACATACTGGGAAGTAACAACCACGCCTGGATACAGACGCATTTCAGCCCAAGCGCACGAGAAATACGAAATAGCAAGAGCATCCTATGATGACAGAGACGACATAGGGATCAATACTGTTATTAGTAAGATATTGAACACGGGCAAGATTGAGAGTTCTAACTTCAAGGTAAAGGATGACGATTCCGAAACGGTCAGAAAAGCGAGAGCGGCGGCAGAAGTTAAAGCGCAGACCATAGTAAAGGACATCAACGAAAAACTTAAAGAATGGATTTTGAAAACGCCGGAAGTTAAGCAGCGCGTAGGGCAGTCGTACAACAACAAGTTCAATGCCGTTGTGCCACGCCACTATGACGGATCGCTTCTCACATTCCCATGGCTTAATACCGCTGCCAACATGACACCGCGAGTGCATCAGGCTGACGCAGTATGGAGAACTATTAACGAGAAGTCGGTTCTTTACGCACACTGTGTAGGTTCTGGCAAAACGTTGACGATGCAAGCGGCAGGGTTGGAGCTTCGCAGAATGGGGCTTGCCAACAAAATTGTCTACTGCGTACCGAAAAACGTAGTCAGACAGTTCGAGCGTGAGTTCTATCAAGTATGTCCAAGTGCAAAGATTCTTGTCCTTGATAGCTCCACGCTCCCTGATAACATCACGTCTATACACTATGACGTGAAGCCCAAAATGGAGCTGCGAGAAGATCGAAACGGAAAGAAGAAACTTGTCGCGGTTAAAGACGCCGACGGTGTGCCTATCTTCGAGAAGGTAAAGGTTTCTGACGAGGAAGCGAAGAAAAGAGAAGTTAGGCTTGCCAAGAGAAACGCCGCTCTCAACCAGATCCTCACGCACGACTGGGACGCCATAATCATGTCTCACGAAACATTCCAAAGACTTCCCATGTCTGATGAATACATGATGCAATTTCGAACCGAAGAGCTTGAAAAATACAAGAGAGCCCTTGCAGAAGAACAGGCAGAGGAACGCCAAGCTGGGAAGAAGAGCAAATCACTCAAAAACATTCAGGAAAAGATTGCCAAGTTAGAAGGGAAACTTAACGCCCTCATTGCGAAAAAGCAGGCGAAAGACTTTGAATCGCCTTCTTTGGAGGATTTGGGGATAGATCAGCTTTTTGTCGATGAGGCTGATACCTTCAAGAATCTGGAAGTCATGACAAAGTACGGGCAAGTCAAAGGGATTTCTGAATCTGCGGCTGACCGTTCCTTCGATATGCTGATGAAAACGCGGTATCTGCTGCACTCGCCAAACGCGCACGGCGTCGTATTTGCCACCGGCACACCAATCTCTAACTCCGTTGTAGAGCTTTATACGATGTGCCGATACCTCAATGATGATTCTCTCAAGCGTCTCGGCGTGGATTCATTCGACCAATTCGCCAAAATGTTTATCGATATAGGGCAAACCGAAGTGCCAGCCCAAGATGGATCGGGATATGAATACAAGACGGCGGTTCGTGGGCTTAGAAACGCCCCTGAATGCATCAACCTTTTCAAAGAGTTCGCTGATGTAAAAATGGTGGAGGATCTGCCGTATATAGCGGCTGCAAGACCAAAGGCGAAACGTGTTGCAGTAGCGATAGAAGAATCTGCGTGGAATAAGCGGTTTAAGAAAGACATCCGTGCCAGAGTTGCTGCAATAAAGAGCAGCGGCAGGAAAGATCCCCCGATGATTAACAGCAAGAGCAAGGAATCAAAAGCCCATTTCGCCAAGACTGGGGAATACCTACAGGTTGCAGATTCTCCGCTTCTTGTCGCTGATAACCTCAGAAAGGCATCTCTTGCTCCGTTTATTGTTGACTATTCCCTCACTGGCGTCGAGGGTTACGGCAAGATTTGGGCATGCGCGGATAAAATCTACAAAGAATGGAAAGATTCTTCCGATCGTCATGGAGCGCAGCTTGTTTTCTGCGACCAGTCTATTCCTGATAGAAGCAGCAACGATCCGAACGTATACGATGCATTGAAGTCCCGCCTTATAGAGCTTGGCATCCCTGAAAGTGACATAGCATTTGTCCAAGACGCCAAAACAGATAAGGCACAAGCTGCACTGTTTGAAGCGGTGAACGAAGGCAGGGTTCGTGTTCTCATTGGATCTACACAGAAGATGGGCGCAGGCACGAACATGCAGCACAAACTTGTGGCACTTCATCACCTTGATTGCCCGTGGCGTCCTAGAGATATAGAGCAGCGAGAAGGGCGCATACTTCGCCAAGGGAACGAAAACAAAGAAGTCCGCATCTATAACTATGTAACCAAGGGGACGTATGACGAAAACCTTTGGGACACAGTAAACACCAAGAAGAATGTTATCAATCAGCTCATGATAGGCGACAAGAGTACAAGAAACGCCGACACGAGCGACGTGGATGGAGATAACTTTGAAGCTCTCATAGAACTCGCCAACGCCGATCCTGACACGAAGAGATACCGCCAAGTTATGTCGCAGCTTACGGAGCTTGAATCGGCAAAAACCACCTTCGAGAAGTCGCAGGAACTCTCTAAGCGTGTACTCGTTACAGCACCGGAACTGATAGACAAGTTCAAGACCACCATTGAATCCGTCAAAGATGACATGGCAACACTGGAAAAGACAAGCTCGGCAAAGTTTAGCATGAAAATTGGTCAGGCGGTTTACGAGAACAAAATCGAAGCTAACAAGGCGTTCAGCAAAGAGAAAGAGCATGTCGCCAAAGAGTTTGCAAAGATAGCCCATAAGTATGGAGTGGATAACGCCAAGTTCAAGGACGTTAAAATAGCCAGTGCTAGAGGGCTTGATATTTACGTCAGCGGCAATAATCCGTCTTTTAAGGCTGGATTTGCATCGGAAGCTCTTACCGTTTACGCAAAGGGCAAAGATTCTTACGGGGCGGCTACTCCGACCGCAATCGGCATTTGGAATGCCATGCAAACGCAACCGGCGGCGAAGCTGAAAGGCTATGAGACTGAACTCAAGAAGAACGAATCCGAACTCGCTGAAGCTAAAGAATCACAAGGTGATACATTCAAAGACGACGAAAAGATTAAATCCCTCCGAGAGGAGCAGGAGGAGCTTCGTAAAAAGATTGAAGAGAAAGCCAAACGGCAGAGAGAGTTAGACAGCATCAAGCCTACTCCAATCACACTATACGAAAGCACATCCTTTGGCTCTTATGATTTAGATGTGGACGACCCGGATATCTACGAGATAGAAAACAACATTCGAGACGGGCTCGTACTGAGCATGAGAGAAAACAATACCGACACCGGAACAGTATCCTTCGATAAGCCGGGTAGCTGGGATAAATTCAAGAAGAAGTTCATTGACAAGACCAACTGGGCAGTATATTCCAACGAAAACACCATTGAGATAACTGCAAGTCAGAAGGACCTGAACGATCTTTATGAAGCAATCGAAAGCCCTAACAACGGCAAGTCTGCCACCGTTCGCACAGATGACGGGAAGGAGCTTGAAGTCTCTTACAGAATAGTCCCAGCTGAAACACTCATTGCATCTAATACCGCCGACTTTGGGAAGAACGAAAACTACCCTGAGAAACTCCAGCCGCGTGACCGTGACCGCGTTTCCATGAAGGAGCAAGTCGATGATATGGCAAGAAACCTTCGTCCAGAAGACCTTGCCGAAAGCCGCAGCGTCAATCAAGGTGCGCCGCTTGTCAATCAGGACAACGTAGTAGAGAATGGCAATGGTCGTACTATGGCAATCACGAGAGCCTACACGACGGGCGGAGACGCATACAAGACGAGCAGTCAGAAGTACAAGCAGTACCTCGTTGAGCATGCGGAAGAATACGGCTATACTCGTGAAGAAGTCGAAACCATGCAGAACCCTGTTCTCATTCGCCAGCGTGATGCTTCGTCTGATTCCTTGCAAGATAGTATCATCCATTCTACCGAGGGCGGCATGAAGATGAGCGCAAGCCAGCAGGCGAAAGTGGATGCGGAAAAGATTTCCCCCAAGACACTTAGCCTGTATGACTATGACGGCACCGGTGACTTGACGAAGCGGAGCAATGATGATTTTGTCGTATCTGCCTTGAACGAAATAACCGATAAATCGGACCGTGATGTTGTGTTCAACAAGGACGGCACGCCATCCAAGGCGGGAATAGAGCGTGTGAAATCCGCGCTCGCAGCATATGCCTATGGAGACAATTCCCTCCTTGAAAAAATCAGCGAAAGCACTGACACCGAGGACCAGAATATCGTTAAAGCGTTCTCCGCAGCCGCTCCACGGGTCGCCGCCATCAAAGCAAAGCTCGATAAGGGCGGCGCATCAAAAGACTATGATCTTTCAAGTCTCTTATCAGATGTGCTTGACTTCTATTTCAAATGCAAGACTAGTGGGAAGAGCATCAAATTCGCCCTCAACGAAACAAGCCTCTTCGGTGATGATTCGTGGCTCGCGTCTGTCGGAGGGAAGAATCTTGCTCGGTTCATTGCCGACAACACCAGAAGGCCAAAGGCGATTTCTGATGCCATTGTCAGAATGACGAAGTACATAGATGGCGCGAATGAACCGAGTGATGCACTCTTTTCAGGAACGAAGATGGGGATTGATGAAATCGTCCGCACTTCTATAGGACTTAACGCAAGTAAGTTTATACCTGTGTCTAAACCCAGTGCGCAGAAGTACAAACATACCATCCAGCCCAAAGAAAACACGTGGGATTCAATGCCTGCAACGCAACAAAAGGCATGCATCAAGCTGATGGACGCCAACGGCGGACATTATGACAGCAAGACGAAATCGTTCGGCTTTACCGATGAGAAGGCAAGAGATGCCGCGCTCAATGTGCTTGAAGCGTACCTGTCTGCTGATTCTAAGGCGTCTGCCAAGATTGCGATTGTTCCAGAAATGAACGAAGAGGTTAAGCTCACTAACGTCGGATGGAACGGTTCTCCAGGAGACTTTAGCAAGTTTGATTTAGCATTTGTTGGTTCAGGAGAAGGCAGTGCGGCTCATGGTTGGGGTATTTACTTCGCAATGGACAAGCCATATCGCGATAACCCGGACTTTGGGCGGGAAGTCGCCGAACGCTATAAGAAGCAGTATGGTGGTGAAAATGGTCATGTGTACAAAGCAGCAATTCCCAGTGACGAGTACCTCCTTGACGAAAGAGCGAAGATAAGCGACCAACCGAAGAGAGTGCAAAACGCAGTTCTGGAAGTTGCCGAAGCCCTGCAGAAGAAGACAAGCGTATGGCGGTTCGAAGATGGCATAAAGAAAGTAGTCCAATACTTAAAGGATGAAAATTACGATCTCGGGAATGAAAACGGCGATGCCGAGCAAGCCAAAATAGATCAGGCACTTGAACGTGTTGCTCGTGATTTTTACGCGAATAGCAATTCGGCGTCGCCGCAAGAGCTAAAAATCTCATCCGCAGACCTCAAAATATTAAGGGCTGCATTGAAGGAACAGGTTCGAGATCAGGCGGAAACTTCAGCTTTTTCTAGCAAAAACCTTTCCGAACGCGATATGGACCAAGCCGCGAAGGAGATATTGTACAATTTCTTGTCCGCTAGCAGGAGGAATCAGTTCAGGACGCTTGATGCACTTGCGGCAAATATTAGAGCAGAAGACGACTCTGTGTTTAAGAACATCACCTCACAAGATTTACTCAATAAAGCAGGGGAGATTGCTGGCACCGCCCTTCGTGAAAAACAGATAGATTTGGGCGGGGCGCGTGAAATCTTAAACGTGATGAAGCAAGCCGCAGAACATCCCACTGATGCGAATGAGAGGGATGTGGCAGAAGGCATTATCAAAGCATATACAGACTATGGGATCGATCGTGCTACTGCCGAAAAGATAGCAAGACGCCAAGCCGCGCAATTCTTTTCCGCCTTGCGCGAATCTCGTGCTAAACCGATCAAAGAAATACTTGCTCCGCTGACGGGTTACGACGTCCAGCAGATGTTTCAAACGGCAATCGCGCAGCAACAACTTGAACAATCCGAACCCGTAGACAAGGCAGTTTTCATGTTGCTTAAAGGTGCGGGGCTTAAAGGTTACAAGTACGAAGGGGCCACGGATGGCCATTGTGTCGTAGTCTTTGACAACGACGCGATGAAGATTATCAACAAATTCTCCGTCAAGACCCCATATCAGAAGATGGTGGAAAACATCACGCCAATAGCAAGCGATGATCTCACTGCTCGCGAGCATGCTATCGTAGACTTTGCAAAGAAGATGGGATTGCAAGTCCAATTCTTTGAAGGCGACCCCAACCTTCACGGATTCCATGCAGACGGCACAAATGTTGCTTTCCTTAACCGTCGTTCGGCAATGGACTTGAATCAGACCTTCTGGCACGAAGCATTCCACTGGATGAGAGAAAGCAATCCAGATCTCTATAATCAGATGGTCAAGGAAGTATTCGGTGGCGAAGTATCTGAAAAGCAGCTCGCAGACTACGCGGTATCCATCGGGCGTACCGATATGAGCAAGGAGCTTGCTATTGAAGAAATGCTTGCTGATGCCATGTGGGATGCAGGGAAACGCGGCTCGTTCTTTGAAAAGCTGGGGATAGAGCATCCTGGCCTTTGCGCGAAGATTATCAAGTGGATAAAGAATCTCTACGAAGATTTTAAGGCGCATTTCCACAATCCGCAGGCAGGACTTACCAATACGCAAATCAAGAGAATGTCTAACACTTTGTCTAAAATTGCTGAAAAGCTCGTTGATGGTGATGGGAATAAACTGTTTTCCGTTGACGAAAAAGGCAATATAAAAGAAACGGCAGCAGGAAAGCGTGCCGCTTCTGACAGAGCAAAGGTAGAAGCAGAGCGGGATGGTTCTAATCAGAAATACCGTGTCACGAACAGAAATATCGTTGCAAGCGATCCGGTCCGCATTGTGGATATAACCGACGCCAAACGAATAAGAGTAAAGGATGGAAAAAACACAAAGCAAGCGGATGCATTGGTCGATTCTTTACTTGGGAAAACATTTAGGTTCATTGGCGGGGAGGGATTCGTCGCAGAACGTGACAATAATGCCGTAAAGGGAATTGAAAACCCCAACATAAGAGGGCAGATTATCCACTCGCATGCAACTTTCGCCAAAATATTCAATGATAAGGTGCGCGGGAAAGCGTTAGGCAAACTGGAAGAGCTTTTGCGAAACGGCGTGTACATTGACAAGCATCCCGATTCTGCACATGGAACCAAAACGAAATACATAGAGATATTTGTTCCGGTTCGCGATAGTGGTGGGCTGCATGTTTTTAGAATATCTGCGCGAGAGCGCGGGAATAGCGCAAGCATATACGAAATCGGAAACGCATTATTCTATAATGTAAAAAAAGAAGGAGACTTAGCGATGCTCCCGTCTGAGGGGTACGAAAAAACTGCATCGAATAAGTCTCCTTCTACGATTACTATAGCAGAAATGCTTAATGGAATCAAGGATAGAAACAACATTCCGTATGTAATAAACGGTAAACTGAACTACGATGACAACATTTTCTTGACCAAGAATATGTTGTCTGGCGAGCCTAACACCCGCCACTCCGTTGAAGATCTGAAAGCCCAGACCCTTTCCGTATTCCCTAACGCACAGAACATCGAAGTCCATGATAGCGGCGTATCCTTTGACCTCCCGAACGGCAGCCACATAGAAGTCAACTTCACTGATGAAACCATCTCCGTAGACCGTGCGAAAGCGCAGAAGGACTACGGCGGCACTCTTACGGGCAACGAAAGAGCGGCAGGTAAGATTGAAACCGTTGGCAAAGACGCCATCGTTACTCTTACCATTGATAGCCCTGACGAAACCGTATCCCATGAAGCCATGCACCTTGCGTGGAACTTGCTGACAGAGAAGGAACGCAATGCGCTTCTTAGAACCTACGGAAGCGAAGAAGGCGCGGCAGAGGGCATGAGAGAGTGGAAGATCCGCCGTAAGATGAAGCAGGGGACAATCGCGGGGAAAATCATGCAGAAGATTTCCGACATGGCACACAAGCTCCTCTCCTTATTCCACGAGAACGATCAACATGTTTTCCAGAAGCTCGAAAGCGGAGAGATGTGGGAACGAGGCAACGAAAACAATACCGCTGCAAGGAACGTCAAGTACAAGATGAATCCGCTTAGCGAAGCAGAGAAGTACCTTAAATCTCATAAGGACTTTGGCGAGAAAGCGGGCGTCTATATCGACCGAACTTTCCGTCCTGATTTAGCGAAGGCGAAAGCCAATCCGAACATCAGCGTGAACAAGACGGCGAAGAAGAAAGGATGGGGCGTCACCGATACCGCGCTCAATAACACCGTTCGTTCTCCATCTCGCATCAAGTCTCCGAAAACAAATTACATTTGGGGACTGGCGGATACGGCACAACGTGAATTGCAGGAACTCCGCGGCAGGTGGACGCATAACTTCGCCGGTGCTATCAAGAACCTTAACAAAGAAGAGAAAGCCCGCTATACGGATATTCTCTGGGAAGAGGACATGAAACAACATATATTCTCTGACGAAGAACTCCGTGACGCAGGCGTATCTGAAAACGTGATTAAGGCACATCAAAAGACACGTAACCTTCTCGGCAAGATCTACAATGCGGTCAATGCGGTCTATACCAGCGAACGAGTAGAGAACTTCACGTACAAGACGCGCAAAGGGGCGGAAAAAGCGCAGAAAGAGCTTGCTAAACGTCCGCACACGTTCGTGATGCACGACATTAGAGAAACAACGAAAGACGGCGAGACCGTGTTCCAAGTATCCATTAAAACGCGCGGATATAAAGAAATCCATAGCGTCATGACCAGTGAAGAGCTTTCAGCACTGTCAAAAGACAAGGACGTATATATCAAAGCACGGGAGCAAATGGATGATGGCACTTTCAAAGTTTCTTACCTCGCCTACAACAAACCGCTTACCAACATGGAAGGCTACATGCCGCACATCTTCCACGGCGTACTCATCATGAAGAAGTATACCGATGCAGACGGAAACGTTAAGAGCAAGGTTGTCGGTAGCGCAGACACTATCGAAAAAGCGGTAGTGAAAGCAGATGCCATGCAGAAAGAAGAGGGCGGGGAATTTATCATTGCGCCGAAAGAATTTTCCTCCGAAGGCGAGATAGAGAACCCACTGCTCTTAGGCGACATGGACTACTTCAAGCTCATGGAAAACCTTAGCAAAGGCGCATCCATCACTCTTGATGAGGCTCGGGAAATGACCCATGCGACCATGAAAGGGCGTCACGTTTACTACGGAGCGAAGAAACACCGTAAAGGTGCAGAAGGGTTTGAGAAGAACGCAATATGGGCTATTCAGCATCATATTGATTCTTCCTCGCGGTATGTTGCCCTTGACCCATTCAAGCAGAAGGCTATCAGCTTCTTCGAGCGCGCCTTCGGCGATTACAACAAGGACTGGACGGGAGAAGCTGCCTTCTGCAAGGGATATATTGATTCTGTTCTCGGAAAGCCGAGCAGACTTGAAACCCTTGCCAACGACTTCCTCCGCCTGTTCCCGTGGTTCAAGAACGAAGCAAGACCGGCAAGACGTATGGCGGGCAACCTCACTGGACTGACAGGTGTACTGAAACTCGGAGCATCCTTGTCATCAGGGTTCGTCAACACCTTGCAACTCTTCAACTGCGTTGGATATGTCGGCGCGAGGAAAACCGCGGTAGGGTTGAAACGTGCGCTCCATCCGAACGCAGCAGACAAGAAAATACTTGTCGCGTCCGGTGTATCCGAAGAATCTGGGCTTGCTCTCGATAGTATCGGTCATATAACCGCAGAAGGAACGGCACTCTCTAAAGCAGGGAATGTCATAAACTCCGTGAACAACTTCCTTATGAAACCGTTCACACTCGCTGAAAAGACCATCAGAAAGGCAACCATACTTGCTGCCTACTACAAGGCAATCGAGGACGGGCTTTCTAAAGGCGAAGCTATCCAGTACGCCAGAGATATAAACCGAAAGGTAAACTTCGACTACTCCGTGGCAGATGCACCTCGTATCTTCCGCGCGCTTCAAGGTACTGTCATCGGCGACATGGCTCTCCAATTCCAGAAGTACGGGATAAAAGAGATGGAAGTTATTTCCGACTTCCTGCCGATACTGGGGAATACCACCACGAAGCAGAAGCTCGAGTTCTTCATCCCGTACCTTTTGGTATCCGGCATCTGGAATGCCTTCCCATTTGAAGATGCACTTCTTTCCCTGCTGAAACTTCTCGGGTTCGGTGATCCAGAGAAAGAGGCGAAACGCGCCATGATGGAATGGGCAGGGAACAACGCTGACAGGAAGGCTCTTGTAAACGTAGCAAACTATGGTGCAGGTGCAATCGTTGGGGTGGATATTTCCCAACGTGTCGGACTGAAGGGCGTGGTGCCGGAAACGTCTAACATCGTGACGGGCGGTCCGCTCGGCTCTACCACCGTTCAGCTCGCGAAGGCGGTACTCAACGGAGATGCCAACGGTGCAATGAAAGCTATTTCCCCCGCCCTCGGTAATGTATACGGCGCAGTAGCTGGATATAACACCGATAGCAAGGGCAGAAAGACGGTTGACTACGATACTAGGGATAGAATCGTCCGTGGGGTACTTGGTTTCAGAACGATCAGAGAAGCCAATGCTACCGACGCGCAGAACATCGTCTACAACTACAAGGAACAGAAAAAGAACGACAGAGCGAAAGCGAAGTCTGAATACCTCAAGGACCCGTCGAGCAGTAACCGTCAGAAGCTCAAAGAGATGGGCTACTCCGACAAAGAGATTAAAGCTCTCAAGGATGACAAGAAGTCCACCAGAGTGGAGCGTTCGCAATCGGGACTTTCCAAAGAGGATAAGAAGAAGCTGAAACCTGTATTCGATTATGTTCAGTAGCGTATGATTATGACGCGCAGGTAATATCCCATTATGCCCTGCACGTCATAATATCCCGCGCAGGTAATAATTTCAGAGGGGCGGTATCCGTATCGCCCCTCATTTTTATTATTGGAGGTATAAATGTGGAAAAAATTAAAACGTGCTTGCGGTGCTATTACCCTGTCTTTATTTGCATTGGCGTTGTGCTTTTGTGTACCATCTACATCTTATGCAGAGGAGACTACGGGATACATCACAATGACGAGCCAGGAATGGAACGACTTCAAGAAGGATTGGAACGAGCAGATGATGGAATGTCAGACGCTCAAAGCCAACTTAACAATGCTCAAGGCGAACTCGACGGAGCAGGAGCAGCTGCTTCTGACATTGCAAGCGGACTGTCAGACCTTAGAAACAAAACTCAGCGAGACCAAGCTCTCATTGACGAAAGCGCAAAGCTCATTGAATCAAGCGAAGCAAGAGATAGAGACATGCAAGAAAGATTCAGAAGTGTTGAAGAAAGAAATAGAAACCTACAAACACAAGGTAAGAGTGGCGAAGCGTCAACGTGACGGCATCGCTATCGCCGCCATCGCCGTGTTGCTTGCCGCGCGTTAAGCACCTATCGTATAATAATTGTGAAGAGGGAAAGTTTCTTTTATCTGTCTCAAATTTTCATCCTTTCCCTCTTACTCCTTTCTGAACCATCATTGCCCCAACTAAAAATGATGGCCACGACCAACGCAGACCCCTCACTGGGAGCAGAGGCAAAATGACTCCCACCATTGCTTCGTCTCGGCATACGGAGCATAGCGGATCGTTACGATTCATCATAAGACCTCCTTAAATCTTGTGCCTCACTGGGAGCAGAGGTAAACTGACTCCCACCATAGAAGGGGTTAGCACAGTGGAAAGTGCAGCGGACTTTGACTTCGCTTACGATGGTTCGATTCCATCACCCCTTGCCACCATTTTCTTGACTTCACGGAAATGGTTTACAATCTCTCTAGGTGCGAGATTAAATGACACCCACTAAGGACCTGCCGGACTGTATACAGAATGACAGGCGTATTCCCGACACGAAAGAGGGACGGTTCTTGCATACGGGTATTGTCTGCTAACAGGTGTGAATACATCCGGGCAATAGGAAGGCAAGCGGATTCTTAGGATTGCTTGACGATATTGAAAGCGGTCTAGGCGGGAAACCGCCGCATGTGGAAGTATTAAAGCGAAAGTTTTAGTGCTTCCTGCCCATGCTAGAGTGGTGGAATTGGCATACACGGCGGACTTAAAATCCGCTACCTTTAATGGTATGTGGGTTCAAATCCCACCTTTAGCACCACGGGGTTAGTCTTTCCCCCTGTGCGAGAAAAAGGCATGTTCCTCACCCGTGAACGGAACCGGGGCGCAAACGCTAAAAATTCCTGCGAGAGTGGAAATAATACACGCACCTCATTTCATGTACATATATAGCGCAACCTTGCGTGTTACCGCCGCTTTACGCGCGAAAAGTAAAGCAACGCCAGCAATCGGCGGTAAAGTGATTGCTGTGATTAAAAACTGTTTCCTTAACGTAGTGGAAAGTCACCGCCATATCGCACTATTGGCGGGCATATGTGGGAAAGACAGGGGAAATACCTGTTTATCCCTTTTCGCGAAATGAACCGTCTAGGTTGGTGAATGCCAGTAAGCTCTTGAAAAAGCGAGAAATCCTTTGTCGGTTCACGGGATGCCATCCCGAAACAAATGGCAGGTGGTTATTACTTATAGCAACAGTGATTAAAAACCGTTTCCCACTATAGCGGAAAGTCACCGCGTGTTTGCGGACACGCGGGCATTGTGGAAGCACCAAGGTGAAAGTCTCGATGCTTCCTTGCCTATGCATGGGTGGAGAGAGTATCCCTTCGCTCTCAACGATCTCTCCACCCGCCTTCTTTCTGGTCGAGTAGTTCAATGGTTAGAACGGACGCCTTATAAGCGTCTAACGATAGTTCAACTCTATCCTTGACCACCAGCGGCTTGTTTTGAGAGACTGCCGTCAATCAGGACTGAATGTCGCACTACAACCTAACGCGCTTCGCAGGGAAATAAGCGAACCTCTTGTGCCAAACAACACGTTTCTTATTTTATTTATTTACATATATGACTGATTTTCTTAGGTTTTTATTTTTACAGCGCGTCGAACTGTAAATTAAACAATTACTGAAAATCTCCCTGCGAAGTGCCAACATCAATGCCTGTCTCAATCCCTATCATGGTGCGAGGCAGGCTTTTATAATCTCGCCAGCACATAGAAATAGGAAGGCGTTAAGTAGATGGTGTTCGTGGATTTATCACAAGATACCACCAAACTACAATTCTACGAATACCCCGCTCTTACAGGATCCTGCAAGGCGGGGTATTCGCTTGTATCATGAGTTCTGATTTCTGAGATATCCCCACATACAAACAACTTGCGGATGAGTGCAGAGAAGCATTTGTTCGCTTTTGGGAGTCCTAATAGATGGATTTGAAGAAGATCCGTATCTTGTCCACCGTAAGCTCGCCCTGCCGGGAACGATGCTATTAAGTTAAGCGGAAGAACGTTCTGGGCTCTCCATCGGGGGAGCTCCCCGATGGGGTTGTGCAAGCGAACTGGATTTTTAGGAGTGAAGCGACGCGAAAATCCAGTGAG
>ERZ779851.135-NODE-135-length-74138-cov-19.108864_pt1 | contig 74138 bp, 73 predicted proteins | sample MGYA00511094_ERZ779851 | MGnify/ENA primary metagenome ERZ779851 (study PRJEB29588, sample SAMEA2155512) | human gut metagenome | biome: human gut; feature: human-associated habitat; material: faeces | place: Denmark | collected 2008/2010 ...
GTATGGCTTGCCAGATAAAGATGATAAAAACAAAGAAATAATTGTACATATAACAGGAGCTGTGAAAAAAAATGGAATAGTAAAACTGAAAGACGGAGCAAGGATATATGATGCAATAGAAATGGCTGGAGGAAGTACAGATGATGCAGATTTATCTAAAATAAATTTAGCATATGTTTTAGAAGATGGGCAAAAAGTATATATACCAAAAATAGGAGAGATAAATCAAGAAAATGCAGAAGAAGAGTATATAACATTTGAGTATGGAAATAATAAAAATATAATACAAGATTATAATAAAGGAGGAAATGAGAAGGTGAATATAAATACTGCAAACCAAACAGAATTAGAAACATTACCAGGAATAGGAACAGCAACTGCAGAAAAAATAATTGATTACAGAAATAAAAATGGGATTTTATAAGGTCATTATCGATAATTGCGTTTGCCGATCATAATTGATGATGAAAAATAATAATCCACAATATTAAATGACAAAAAATGCAAGCGAAGATACAATTATACTTTAAAAGTATTGATATGCCGATTGCCTTATGATATAATAAAACAGGTTATGACTACAGGTATAAATCAGCTTTGGGCAACAAATTGTGACCGCTAATGCAGGATGTTTTTCGCCTTTTGCACACGCGGCAATAGCAAACTTTGTCTACGATGTTGCAATGCCTGCAACTGCATTCTGCACGTTCCGCTTGCCGCCTTCGCAGTGTTTTTCGGATGTTTCTCATAGAAAATGATTTTTTGAAAGTTGGTTTCAACGAAAATGTATAGGCATTTTTTTAAACGGTTGATTGATATAGTGTTGTCTTTTATCGGGATCGTTGTCTTGGCTTTGCCGATGCTTGTCTTCGCATTTATTATCAAAGCAGAGGATCCGGGTCCCGTATTTTTCAGACAAAAGAGAATCGGTATACATAAAACGCAGTTCAGTTTGCTCAAATTCCGAAGCATGAAAATGTCTACTCCGCATGATATGCCGACGCATATGCTAGAAAATCCGGAGCAGTACATACTCAGATGCGGGCGGTGGATGCGAAAAATGAGCATAGACGAATTGCCGCAGTTATTTAATATTTTCACAGGAGATAGCGGTATAATAGGGACAACCAAGAAAAACCTTGATTTTAAAGGGTTTCGCTGGCTTAGTCGAATTTTGTTATGATAATTTTTCTGTATGGTTGTGTCGAGTAAGTTGCGAAACTGCGAAAAGTGAATGGTTTCTTGGATGCTTATTTTGACCCACACTATAAGCTGAAAAATTATGATAAGGAGGTTTGACCTAGCCTGCGAATGATCTTTTTAATAAGAACATTCACAGGCTAGTCGTCGTGTTGAAGAGCTTACCTAATAAAAATAAATAATTATGAGGAGTGTGTTGAAAATGGGAAGAAAATTATTAATTGTAGCCTCTAAAAGATATGGAGATTATGTGAAAGAGATAGCAGAGTCAATGGGGTGCTTTGAAGAAATCTCCTTTGTAGATAACGACAGAGAAGGTGCTATTGGAAAACTGGAAGAAGCAGAAACTTTTTATCCCGAATATAACTGTGCAATAGCTGCATGTGATGATGGTGCAAAAAGACTTGAATGGAATAAGAAATTAGAAGCACTTTATAATATTCCGGTTTTATTCCATATGGATTCTACAATTTCTCCATCAGCTAACTTAATGCCTGGTTGCATTGTTGAGCCGAGAGCAGTTGTTGGTTGTGGAAGCACTATCGGTCAGGCAACAGTTATAGGTGCTAATACAGTAGTGGAGCCATATAGCTTTATTGGAGATAGCTGTACATTAAAATCTGGAACGATTGTGAAATCAACAAGTGTACTTGAAATGGGAACTGAAACAGAGCAGGGAACTGTTTTATTTACACCGCTTACAAGCAAACAGTGAAAAAAATAAGAAGTGAAAGGATGAAAACCTCTCCGATTTTCGTGGGGGGGGTACACAATAAATAGTCAATCAAATGAAAAAAATATGGATATGAATCGTACAAACCAGGGTACACCGAATATACGCTGGATGCTTGTCGGGTATGACTTGGTTGTATATGTAGTAGTAGCAATAATTCTTTTAGTCTTATATGGAGGAATGGATAAATTATCGCCTGTTGGAATTTTTCAGCAAGTTGGCTTATCTGTCCTGTGTATTTTTGCAGCACGTCTTTTGGGTAAAATTTATGGACAAGTATGGAGATATGGTGGGATTCAGTGCTATATCCGCTTGTTGTTTACTGATTTTATCGCTTTTGTAGCGTATCTGGGTTTGGAACTCCTGCTTCCAGTTCAAAAAATTACATTTGCTAGATTGCTTTCACTGGTTAGCTTGAATCTTTTAGGAGCCTTGGCACTTCGTATGATGTATCGCTATGCATACAAATGTGGAAACCAGGAAACTACGAGAGGAAAGTTCCTTTCTATATTATTACATACATTTTCTGGAATTGAAGCAGGAAATGAAAAGGAAGTACAGAAGATCAAAGTTGCGATTATCGGTGCTGGACGAGTTGGTGTAAGTCTGGCAGAAGAACTTTTAAATAATGCTGAAGCAGCATATATACCAAGATGTTTCATTGACATTAATAGAGAAAAAGTTGGACGAGATATACATGGTATTCCGGTATGGTCAGAAGATGAAGCAACATTTAAGCGTTTGGGAGAATTTGAGGTACAGGAAATTATTTTTGCAATCCCATCAATGGACGCTAATAAAAAGAAGGCACTTTATGATTATTACAAAGATGCCGGATATAAATTGAAAGTATATGATTATCCGACTGTGTATGCTGCAGGAGGGAAAAGACATCTTAGAGAATTTGATATTGAAGAACTTTTATTCAGAAAACCGCTGGTGGTTTCTGATGAAAGAACAAATGCATATTACAAGGATAAAATTGTGCTGATTACTGGCGGAGGCGGTTCGATTGGTTCTGAACTGTGCCGGCAGTTGGCAAAAATGCAGCCGAAGAAAATCATTATCTTGGATATTTATGAGAATGGAGCTTATGACGTTCAGCAGGAATTGAAAATAGCGTATGGAAATAGCTTAGATTTACAGATTGAAATTTGCTCTATTACTCACAGAAAAGCACTTGAACGTGTATTTGAGAAATATCATCCGCAGATCATTATCAATGCTGCAGCTCACAAACATGTGCCGTTAATGGAGCATAACTGTGTGGAGGCTATTTATAACAATGTATTTGGTACACAGAATCTGGTAGAGCTTTGCGAGGAATATGGGGCAGAACGCTTTATGATGGTATCCACAGATAAAGCAGTTAATCCAACTAACGTTATGGGTGCTACAAAGAGAATGTGTGAAATGATCGTGCAGAGTGCAAGTACACATGGAAAAGTAAAATACAGTGCTACAAGATTTGGAAATGTACTGGGGAGTGCAGGATCAGTTATTCCGTTGTTTAAACGTCAGATTGCTAACGGCGGTCCTGTTACAGTTACCGACAAGAGAATTATCAGATATTTCATGACAATTCCGGAAGCATCACAGCTTGTTCTTCAGAGTGGTGCGATTGCAAACAACGGAGAATTATTTGTTCTGGATATGGGACAGCCGGTTAAGATTATGGATCTGGCAGAAAATATGATCCGTTTATCTGGTGTTCAAGGAATTGAAATTATTGAAACGGGATTAAGACCGGGAGAAAAACTGTATGAGGAATTATTGGTTAAAACAGAAGAACTGGATAAAACCGATAATAGCATGATTTTTATTGAAAGAGATACAGCTTTAAATAAAGAGGAGATTTATAAAAAAATCAAAGTTCTTAGAGATGCCTGTGATACAGGTGATGATTTGATTGCAAAAGAAGCTCTCCGAAGTGTTGTACCAACATTTAAGACACCAGAAGAGGTAAATAAAGAGATTGCATAAAAAATAACCATAACATGGAACGATATAAAAGAGGTAATTACATATGTTTAAAGAGAACAATAATTTTGAAAAATTTGAATCAAAAGTTTGGTTGAGCAGTCCGACTATGCATGGTCCGGAAATTGAATATGTAAAAGAGGCATATGAAACAAACTGGATGTCTACAGTTGGTAAGAATATCAATGAAGTAGAAAGAATGGCATGTGAATATATCGGTTGCAAATACGCAGTTGCATTATCAGCAGGAACAGCGTCCTTACATTTGGCAATGAAACTGGCAGGTATTGAAGCATATGGTATGCCAAAGGTTGGGCATGGTGCATTAGAGGGAAAGAAAGTATTTTGCTCTGATATGACATTTGACGCAACTGTAAATCCGGTAGTTTATGAAGGCGGAGAGCCGGTGTTTATTGATACAGAGTATGACACCTGGAATATGGACCCGGTTGCATTAGAAAAGGCATTTGAAATTTATCCGGATACAAAGGTTGTGGTTGTTGCGCATCTTTATGGAACTCCGGGTAAAGTTGATGAGTTAAATACAATTATTAAAAAGCATGGTGCCATTTTAGTAGAAGATGCAGCAGAATCTATGGGAGCTACATATAAAGGCGTGCAGACTGGTACATTTGGAAAATATAACACAATTTCTTTTAATGGAAATAAGATTATTACTGGTAGTGCTGGTGGATGTTTCCTGACAGATGATGAAGAAGCAGCAAATAAGGTTCGTAAGTGGTCTACTCAGGCGAGAGAAAATGCTGCATGGTATCAGCATGAAGAATTGGGATACAACTATCGGATGAGTAATGTGGTTGCTGGTGTTGTTCGTGGACAGTTCCCTTATCTAAAAGAGCATATTGCGCAGAAGAAAGCAATTTATGAGAGATATAAAGAGGGCTTAAAAGGACTGCCAGTATCTATGAACCCAATGGATCTGGAAAATTCTGAACCCAATTACTGGTTGTCTTGTCTGATTATTGATAAAGAAGCAATGTGCAAACAGGTTCGTGGAGAGCAGGATGTGTGCTATGTAAAAGAAACAGGAAAGTCTTGTCCAACAGAGATTCTGGAAGCGATTGCATCTATTAATGCTGAGGGACGTCCGATTTGGAAACCAATGCATATGCAGCCGATTTATCGTTTGAATCCATTTGTTGTCAGAGATGGAAACGGACGTGCAAGATCAAATGCGTATATTGCAGGTGGAGTAGCTGATGCAGGTATGGATATTTTTACAAGAGGATTATGTCTGCCAAGTGACAATAAAATGACAGCAGAGCAGCAGGATAGGATTATTGAAGTAATTAAGAGTTGCTTCGAGTAAAATAGAGGAATTTATAATGGAAAAAATAAAGCATAAGCCATATGGACCATATGAAAAATATATAAAAAGACCATTAGATTTGATATGTAGTTTAATAGCAATAATAGTTTTTTCATGGTTGTATCTGATAATTGCAATATTGGTTAGAGTGAAATTGGGTTCTCCAGTGATTTTTACGCAGGATAGACCAGGAAAAGATGAAAAAATATTTAAATTATATAAGTTTAGAACGATGACAGATGCAAAAGATGAAAATGGAAATTTATTGCCGGATAGTGAAAGACTTACCAAATTTGGAAAAATGCTTAGAGCAACTAGTTTAGACGAACTGCCAGAAGCGTTTAATATAGCCAAAGGCGATATGAGTATCTTAGGACCAAGGCCGTTGCTGCCATCTTATCTTCCTTGGTATACAGAACGAGAACGACATAGACATGATGTTCGACCTGGCTTATCTGGATTAGCACAAGTTAATGGAAGAAATTATTTAGACTGGGATAAACGATTTGAGTTGGATGTTCAATACACTGAAAAAATCACGTTTTTAGGAGATGTAAAAATTATATTTCAAACGGTAAAAAAATTCTTATCACATAGCAATATTGCAACTGATACGAATAAAACAGAAGGTAATATGGCAGAAATACGTGCGGAAAAGTTAAAGAATGAAAATAGTAATAAGTAATTAAAGGAGTAACACATTATGAATATATTGATTTTAAGTGCAGGAACTAGAAATAAAATAGTTGAATACTTTGTAAAAACGCTTGCAGGAAATGGGAAGGTTGTTGCAACTGATATGAGTAAACTGGCACCTGCAATATATGAAGCAGATAAGTACTATATTGTTCCTAAAATGACAGATCCGGAATATATGGACATTATTTTTGATATATGTAAAAAAGAAAACATCAGTGGTGTTTTATCATTAATAGATCCAGAATTATCGTTGCTTGCTCAGAATGAAAAAAAATTTGAAGATATCGGTGTAAAAGTAATTGGTTCTTCATATGAACTGTGCGAAATGTCGTTAGATAAATATCAGATGTTTTTGTGGCTTAACAAAAATGGATATAATTGTGCAAAATCTTATATGGATAAGGAAGAGTTTTATAAAGATATTGATAATAAAACAATAACATATCCAGTATTTGTGAAACCGGCGAGAGGAAGCGCAAGTATTGCTATTTCAAAAGTTTATGATAAGGAAACAGTAGAATTGTTATTTGCACATGATGAGGGACTTATGATTCAAGAATTTCTTAATGGACAAGAAATAGGTGCAGATGTATATATTGATATGATTTCTGGAGAAATTGTTTCCATTTTTACAAAGAAGAAATTAAAAATGAGAGCTGGAGAAACCGATAAAGCTGTTTCTTTTAAGGATGATAAGTTATTTGACCTTATTAAGAAATTTGTTTCAAAAGCTGGATATAGAGGCCAGATTGATATTGATATTTTTGATATTGATGGAGAGTATTATATATCAGAAGTTAATCCACGTTTTGGCGGGGGATATCCTCATGCGTATGAGAGTGGATGTGACCATATGAAACTGATAGAAAACAATCTTGAAGGAAATATTAATAAGTCAGCTATTGGAACATATAAATCAGACATTTATATGATGAAGTACAATGAAATTTGTATAAAGAATTTTGAGGTGTAATATATATGAATGTTTTATTTATGACAATAGGAAAAATGGATGATATTGAAGAACATACAATATATTGCGATTTATTACGATATTTTCGTGATGCTGGACATTCTGTATATACAATTAGTCCATATGAAAAAAGAACAGGACTTCAGACAGCGTATGAAGAAAAAAATGGAATTCATATGCTTCATGTGAGAACCGGAAATGTAACAGGAATGGTAAGTTTAATAGAAAAAGGTCTTGCCCAGTTGTCAATAGAGCCAATTTTTATTAAAGCAATAAAAAAATATTATTCAAATGTTAAATTTGATCTTGTTATGTATTCGACACCTCCGATTACGTTTTGCAATGCAATAGAATATGTAAAGCGTAGAGATAATGCAAAAACATATCTTTTGCTTAAAGACATTTTTCCTCAGAATGCAGTAGATATAGGTATGATGAGTAAATCTGGTATTAAGGGACATTTGTATAAATTTTTCCGTAACAAAGAAAAAAAGCTTTATGGTTTATCAGACTATATTGGTTGTATGAGTCCGGCAAATGTAGAATATGTAAAACAAAACAACCCAGAAATTGATAATTATAGAGTGGAAGTATGTCCAAATTGTATTGAAGTAGTGGATAAATCTATAAACGAAGAAGAACGCAGAAGCATTAGAAAAAAATATGATATTCCTTTGGAAAAAAGGGTGTTTGTATATGGTGGTAATTTAGGAAAACCACAAGGAATAGATTTTTTGATAGAGTGTTTACATAGCCAAGAAAACAGTAAAGATAATTATTTCCTTATTGTAGGAGATGGAACTGAATATGGAAAAATTGAGGAATTTGTAAAAAGTAGCAATCAGAATAATATCAGATTGATGAAAAGACTACCACAAGAAGATTATGATACTATGGTAGGCGCTTGCGATGTAGGAATGATTTTTTTGGATCATCGCTTTACTATTCCTAATTTTCCAAGTCGAGTATTAAGCTACATGCAAGCCAAAATTCCAGTTTTAGCATGTACAGATTCGAATACAGATATAGGAAAAATTATAGAAGAGGCTGGATTTGGAAGCTGGTGTGAAAGTAATGATGTAAATGGATTTGTTGAGTGTGTGAATAAAATTATGCAAATACAAAGTGTAGCTGAAAAAGAGTGGAATTATTTAAATAAGTATTATTCGACAAGGAATGGATACGACATAATAATGAAACATTTTTAGAAAAATTATAGTTGGTTTTGGAGAAAAATAATGGATTTAAAACGTATAGTTGCTAAAGGAATTAAAACTATTTTTAATCCGGCAGCTTTAACAAATTGCCAAGTAAATAAAAATGCGAAGATTTGTTCAGGTACTCAAATGAACAATTCAAGTATAAATAGATACTCATATTGTGGACATGATTGTTTTATTTTAAATTGCGATATAGGATCTTTTGTTTCAATAGCAGATAATTGTCGATTAGGCGGTGCAATGCATCCAATAGAAAGAGTTTCGTCATCTCCGGTTTTTCATAAGGGAAAGAATGTTTTGAACAAAAATTTTGCAAAATTTGATGACATTTCTGATAAAAAAATAGTAATTAACTCGGATGTGTGGATTGGTGCAGGAGTAACCGTCTTATCAGGGATAACAATAGGAGTGGGAGCAGTTGTGGGAGCCGGGAGCGTTGTCACACATGATATTCCACCATATGAAATATGGGCTGGAAATCCTGCAAAAAAAATTAGAAATAGGTTTGATGAAGAAACAAGTAAAGAGTTATTGCAAACAACTTGGTGGGAATGGAGCGATGAAAAAATAGGAAAATATTCTCATTTGTTTGACAATCCACAGAAATTCATTGAAACAATCAAGGAGAAGTAAGATGAGAATATTAATGCTAACCTCAGTATATAAAGATGAATCTTTGGGTAACAAGGATACATCTACTAATATTGTGAATTCATTTGTGAAAGAGTGGAAGAAACAGGGACATGAGGTGCTTGTTATTCATAATTCACATTGTTATCCTAGAGTAATTCATGAAATTCCGGAGAAATTAAAAAAATCTTTAGCCGCAAGAATGGGATTCTCAATTTCTGATTATGATGCAGTTAAAGAAAAAGAATATCAAGATAATGGAGTAAAAGTATTTCGTTTTCCAATAAAAAAGTTTATTCCTCATTCACAGCCTAGCGATAGTGCTATAAAAAGACAAGTAAATAAAATTGTAGCTACTCTGAAAAAGGAAAAATTTGAACCAGATGTAATAACAGGGCATTGGGCAAGTCCGCAAATGGAGATAATTTCGGAATTAAAGACAATATATCATTGTAAAACAGCAGTAGTTTTACATGGGACAGGATATATTGATTCACCAAAGTTTAATGCTGAAAAGTATTTGAAAAATATAGATTCGTTAGGCGCAAGATCTCTATCTCAGGCAAAACAGATAAAGGAAATACTTAAGTTAGAGAAATTACCGTTTGTGTGTAATTCGGGTGTACCGGATGAGTATTTGAAAAATTATAGGCTTAACACAGAAAAATATAGGAACATTAAAACGTGGAAAATTACTTATGTTGGAAGATTAGTTTCTTATAAAAATATAGACTCCACAATAAAGGCATTATCAGAAATAAGAGATGTAGAGTGGGAGTTTAACATTGTGGGAGATGGTGCTTCCCGCACAGAACTGGAAGAATTAGCACAAAATCTAAACTGTGCTGACAAAGTTCATTTCTGGGGACGTGTTTCAAGAGATAAAGTTATGCAAATACTTGAAGATACACACATTTTTGTAATGATTAGTACAAATGAAATATTTGGATTAGTATACCTTGAAGCTATGGCTGCTAGTTGTTTGACTATTGCATCTAAAAATGGTGGTGTAGATGGTATTATCATAGATGCTAATAACGGGTTCCTTTGCCATGAGGCAGATGATAGTGAATTAAGACAAATCTTAGAAAATATTACAAAGTATGATTGTGATACACTAAAGAAAATTGTGGAACAGGGATATAAGACTGTTAAAGAATATTCAGATTATAAGGTTGCAGAAAAATATTTGAATGATGTGCTTAATTGGTAACATTAAAGGTGGAAGGATATAAAAGAAATGTTGGATAATCAATTTGAAATAATAGATGAGAAAAAAAATAGAGGTTTTATGCTTCTGGTTGCCCTTGCGTGTTTTCTTTCGAATATTTCTCAGCTTCCATTTTTGGTTTCAGCAGGGATGACTCAAAAATTGAATATGCCGATGTGGATTGTATTACTGTTATATATTTTTCTGAAAAAAAAGATTAGAGTATTCTATAGTACATTTAAGATATTTTTTGCCATATGTAGTGTATTCGTATTAATATTATTGTCATCTATTATGACGAATAATTTATATTTTAATTCTTCGGTATTACAATGCTTGATTTTGTCGTTTTTTATTTATTGTTTAGGAACTTTTGTAGGAGAACAGTTTTCGGATAAAGATCTAAAAATTGTTTCTATGTCATATGTAATATCTGCAACAATAGTAGCCTTTTCGATATATGTAGAATATTTTTCTGTTGGATTTGATATTACGTCACGTCAATATGCGTACGCATCAAAAAATTCAATATCGCAAATTATATTTACAGCTATTGTTATACTTATGTTTATCCATTTTGATAAATTTAGAATTTTCAATTTGCTAAAAATAGTAGTCATACTTTTTGAGGTGATTTTGTTGATATTTTTAAAATCAAGGGCTACGATTGTTGGATTTGCAATATGTTTACTTTACATTATTTTAGGAAAGCAATTCAATCGTAAGATAAAATATTTATTAATGGTAGTTGTGGTAATTGGCACATTAGCTTTACTTATGAATGAAAATTTATTTGATATGTTCGTGGGTAATATATTGTTTGCAGGAAGAAACGCTTCTAGTTTAGATTCGCTAACATCTGGAAGAGTTTCTATTGTATCAGAATTCCCAACTTTAATAGAAGGACATTGGTTGACTGGAATAGGTTCTTTGTATTTTGAATGTTTCCCTTTATCATGTATATTACAATTTGGCATTATTACAGGAAGCATTATAATTGGAATAGCATATTTACCAGTTATAAAAAGTTTAAAACTTGACAGAACAAATGTTTATTCCTCGATACTTGTCATTGTATGTATAGGTTATGGAATAAATAGCATATTTGAGGGATTAGCTCCTATAGGACCAGGTGTTAAATGTTATTATATGTGGTTAATGTATGGCATATTGTTTGCGCGTGGTATAGAAAAATATGCTTAATAAGTAAAAGGAAGTTCAAATGAGTAAACTTAAAAAAAATTTAGGATATCAGACAATATATCAAATATTAAATACATGTATCCCGTTAATTACATCACCGTATTTAGCGAGAGTCTTAGGAGCTGAAAAGCAAGGGGTTTTTTCATATACACAATCTATCGTTAATTATTTTACATTATTTGCAATGCTTGGCGTAGTGAATTATGGAACGAGAACTATTGCAGATTGTGGGAAAGATAGGGGAAAAAGAAGTAAGACGTTTTGGAATATATATATGCTTCAATTATGCTGTACAGTAATTTCAATAAGCGTGTATGCGTTTTATTTAACCCAGATATGTTCTCAAAATATATACATAGCTTTTTTACAAATTTTTTACTTATTAGGATCATTGGTCGATATCAACTGGCTATTTTTTGGAGTAGAGAAATTTAAGATAACTGTGTCAAGAAATATGGTTATTCGAATTTGCTCTGTAATATTGATTTTAATGTTGGTTAGAAAGCCGAGTGATCTTTGGATATACACAGTAATTATGTCTGGTAGTACGTTTCTTAGTAATGCAATACTTTGGTTTTTTGCATCAAAAGAGATAGAATTAAAAGCTATTAAAAAGATTTCATGGTTTGAAGTTGCTAGCCACATAAAACCTAATTTAGTTTTGTTTGTTTCATTGATGGCAATGTCAGTTTATCACATTATGGATAAAACGATGTTGGGCTTATTAAGTACTTATAAACAAGTAGGCTATTACTATAACGCTGATAAAATTATTAACATTCCAATAGGCATATTAACGGGTGTTGGGACTGTTATGTTACCGAGGATGACTTCTTTAAATAAAGCAGGAAAATTAGAGGAAGCAAGAAAACTTTTTTTACTTTCTATTGAATTAATCATTGTAGTTGCTGTAGCAATGGCATGTGGAATTTCTGCAATTTCAAAAGAGTTTACACCGTTCTTTTTTGGGAAGGGTTATGATGAATGTATCAGATTAATTATTGCACTATCCCCGGTTCTCGTAATAAAAGGTCTTTCAGAAATTGCTCGAATGCAATATTTAATACCAAATCATAAAGAAAAAATATTTATAGAGTCTGTATTTTGTGGTGCAGGTGTCAATTTTGTGGTGAATTGGTTTTTAATATCAAGGTTAGGAGCATTAGGAGCAGTTATTGGTACATTAGTGGCAGAATTGGTGAGTTGTGTTTGGCAATATATAAAAATGAATAAATATATTTCATGTTTAACTACAATTTTTAAGTCCATGATATATGTGGTATTCGGAGTTATTATGTTTACAATTGTAAGAGTAGTGGCTCTGTGCTTTAATGGGGGCATTGTTGCTCTTTTCTTTGAAGTTTTGGCAGGAATAATTACATATGCAGTAATTTGTTTAATTTATTGGAAAGTAACAAAAAATAAAATTGTGGGTTTGGTTATTAAGAAAAAATAAAATATAAAATAAAAGGAGAAAAAAATGAGTTTATTTAAAGGAAAAACATTAATGATAACTGGTGGAACGGGTTCATTTGGAAATGCTGTTTTGAATCGCTTCCTTAAAACAGATATTGGTGAAATCCGCATTTTTTCACGAGATGAAAAGAAGCAGGATGATATGCGACACGACTTTCAGGCGAGAATGCCGGAAGTAGCTGATAAAATCAAGTTTTATATTGGAGATGTTCGTGATTTGCAGTCTGTAAGAGGAGCGATGCCGGGAGTAGATTACATCTTTCATGCAGCGGCTTTAAAACAGGTGCCATCATGTGAGTTCTTCCCGATGGAGGCAGTTCGTACAAATGTCATTGGAACAGAGAATGTGCTTACGGCAGCGATTGAGGAAGGGGTAGAGTCTGTTATTTGCTTATCAACAGATAAGGCAGCTTATCCAATTAATGCAATGGGAATTACAAAAGCAATCGAGGAAAAAGTTGCGGTTGCAAAATCCAGAATGTCTGGAAAAACAAAGATTTGTTGTACTCGTTATGGAAATGTTATGTGCAGTCGTGGATCAGTTATTCCACTTTGGATTGATCAGATTAAGCAGGGAAATCCTATTACGCTGACAGAGCCATCTATGACACGTTTTATTATGAGCTTGGAGGAAGCTGTTGATCTTGTATTATTTGCATTTGAGAATGGCGAGAATGGAGATCTTCTGATTCAGAAAGCTCCAGCTTGTACAATTCAGACACAGGCTGAAGCAGTGTGCGAGTTATTTGGTGGCAAGAAAGAGGATATCAAGGTAATTGGTATTCGTCATGGAGAGAAGATGTATGAAACACTTCTTACAAATGAAGAGTGTGCTAAAGCTATTGACATGGGTAATTTCTATCGTGTTCCGGCTGATAATCGAGGCCTGAATTATGATAAATACTTCAAAGATGGTGATGAGAAGAGAAATACCCTGACAGAGTTTAACTCCAATAACACTAAGAGATTGAATTTAGAAGAAACAAAAGAAAAGATTGCTTCTTTGGAATATATTCAGGCTGAACTTGCAAAAATGGAATAGTAGTAAATACATATATAATGAAAGGGGGAGTGCATGATGAGTGACAATTCAAATTTCGAGGTTAATGCAGAACGCATTTATGATAATTTGGAACTGCTTGAGAAGGGGCGTGTATATGAATTACAAAAAGCTCCGGGGGTGCCAAAATGTGCAACACTGGCAAATCGAATAAGAGATGATGTGGATGTGATTGTTAAAGAACTTAATGAAAGAGAAGGTACAGAAGCTGCAGATGAAGAAAGATTTAATTTGCTTGCAAAATTGTTGGGCGGTCTGTATGCAGAATTTTCGGCATTGTCAAAAAAACAGCCAGATGCTTTAACAAATGCATTTAAAACAGATCAAGTTAATCGTGTACTCTCTCCTTTAAAAAAGATAATGGCATCAGAAGATTCTACACAATATTTGGACTTGTTACTGGAAGCTGAGGACGGACAGACAAATGGAAAAGGAAGAAGTTCATACAGCGATGCAGTAATTATTATGAGTCAATATAAAACTGCTTGTGATGAGTTTAGATTAAAGTATTTTAATAAAGGATGGGATCATCTATGGTAGAGGTGAGGTGTTCTGAAATATGTTGTTATCAGATTATTTGCAAATAGGAGAAGCACTGGAGAATGTGGGCGTGTTTGATCCGGTGCTGGATAAGGATAATGCGTTTTTTATTAACATCCAGAGATTAAAGGAAACAACTACTCCAGAGTTTGAAGGTTCTTACGAAAGAATCAATGATTTCTTTCGGAAAATTATAAAATTGTTGGATCGTGCAGAACAAAAAAATGTAAAAGACACATATTTTCGAGCTGCATTCGATATATTTAAATTTTCAGAAGTAAATGGTATATGCTTAGGGTTTGGGGAAAAGGCACCAGGATCAGGATTTGGACCTAAAATATCAATGATGGTATTAGAAACAGCATATGATATAGTTAAGGCTGGAATTGATGATCCAGAATTTTTTCAGTTGCTACCATTATTTCAGGACAATGTTGGACCGGATCGTTTAAGTGATATGATTGCAACATTGATTTTACCGGATATACAGACATATACGGAGAGAGTGAATCAACAACTTGGAATTATAAAAAATAATTATCCGGATAAGTTGTTTAATAATGGATTATTATGCAACCCGGTAAAAGGATATGAAGTACTTTTGCTTCCGACAGAAATATTGCATAAATTGCCGGTAGCAAAATCATGGGAAGAAATAGATTCGGTTATTGTGGAGAACAATACAATTCGAGCGATGATGAATAATGAGGTAGCGGAACAATGGACACAATGGGCTGCTACTGATCGTAAATATTATTTGAGAGAGAAAATATTTAAGGATTCAGAAAAGTGTAAACAGGTTATTGAAGCGTACCGAGAGGAAAAATTGGATGCATACAATCCAGAAGAACAGATTGATTATTTCCTTGCTAAATTATGGCAAAGGATAGAGAAAAGTGGAATATCATGGTTGTCGAGGTATAAAGATAGAGAAATAGACAGTAAAACTGCTTCGATTGAAATTTTGAATCTTTTCAAAAATTGGGTAGAATACAATAGAGGTTGGGAAGTCATATTAAGTGCCGGAACTCAGAAGCGTGAAAAGATTGTGCAACGAGTGATTCATTTATCAGGTATAGCCTATATTCAGGCAAATAATTTAAGTCTGAGTTGTGAAGCTGATGAAGGAAGAGGTCCTGTTGACTTTAAAATTAGCCGAGGACAGGATATAACGGTTATAGAAGTAAAATTGTCTTCTAATGGTCAATATATGCATGGATATGACATACAGGTGGAGGAATATGCAAAAGCTGAGCAGACGGACAATATGGTTTATGTATTGGTTGACGTTGGAAATCCAGTAAAAGTAAAAAAACTTCTTGATCGTTATAATCGAGATATAGATGAAGGTAAAAAAGTTCCAGAAGTAATCATGATAGATTCGACAAGTAAGGAATCTGCAAGTATTACATAATAGGAATTAAGACATGTATGATAAATATTCAAAGAAAGAGAGTGTGAATAATAATGGGAACATATGATACTGTAAAATGGAAAGAAAATGGAAAGTTAAAATTGTTAATTATTGTAGGAACCAGACCAGAGATTATCCGTTTGGCTGCTGTAATTAATAAAACCCGTAAGTATTTCGATGTGATTCTTGCCCATACAGGACAGAATTATGATTATAACTTAAATGGTGTATTTTTTAAGGACTTAAAGCTGGAGAATCCGGAAGTATATTTGAACGCTGTTGGAGCAGATCTTGGAGAAACTTGTGGAAATATTATTGCACAGAGTTATAAGCTGATGGCAGAGATTAAACCAGATGCAGTGTTGGTTCTTGGAGATACTAATAGTTGTTTGTCGGTGATTGGTGCGAAGAGATTGCATATCCCGATTTTTCATATGGAGGCAGGTAATCGCTGCAAGGATGAGTGTCTTCCAGAAGAAACAAACAGACGTATTGTAGATATTATTTCCGATGTGAATATGGCATATTCTGAACATGCTCGTAGATATTTGGCAGATTGTGGTTTGCCAAAGGAGCGTACATATGTGACTGGATCACCTATGGCAGAGGTATTACATAACAATTTAGCAGAAATTGAAGCATCGGATATTCATAGTAAACTCGGTTTGGAAAAAGGAAAATATATACTTCTTTCAGCGCATCGTGAAGAAAATATTGATACAGAAAAGAATTTCTTATCTTTATTTAATGCAATAAATAAAATGGCTGAGAAGTATGATATGCCAATTTTATATTCATGCCATCCTAGAAGTAAAAAGAGAATCGAATCCACAGGATTTAAACTTGATCCGAGAGTGATTCAGCATGAGCCACTTGGGTTCCACGATTATAACTGTCTGCAGATGAATGCGTTTGCGGTAGTGTCAGATTCTGGAACATTACCGGAAGAGAGTAGCTTCTTTACATCGGTTGGACATCCATTCCCGGCTGTATGTATTCGTACATCAACAGAACGTCCGGAAGCATTAGATAAAGCATGTTTTATTCTTTCAGGAATTGACGAAAAGGGATTGTTACAGTCTGTTGATACTGCAGTTGAAATGAACAGAGCAGGTGATTATGGGATTCCGGTGCCAGACTATATTGAAGAGAATGTTAGTTCAAAAGTCGTAAAAATTATTCAGAGCTATACAGGTGTTGTCAATAAAATGGTTTGGAGAAAAGAAGTGTAAGTGGAATATTGCACTGATTCTATAACAAATGGAATAAGGATGTGAGTTGTATGAATATTTTGATAACAGGTGCGAAAGGCATGGTAGGGACTGCCTTAGTAAATAATTTAAAAAATATCCGGGATAACAAAAATAGGAAAAGACCAAATATCTCAGTAGAAAATATTTATGAGTATGATCTTGATTCAACGCCAGAAGAATTAGATCAGTATTGTCAGAAGGCTGATTTTGTATTTAATCTGGCGGGAGTAAATCGTCCTGAAAATCCAGAAGATTTTATGAAAGGGAATTTTGGATTTGCTTCTGATTTACTGAATACATTAAAGAAGTACAATAATAAAGCAACAATTATGCTTTCTTCATCAATACAGGCTACACTTGCAGGACGTTTTGGAAATTCAGAGTATGGACGTTCAAAAAAGGCAGGCGAGGAATTGTTTTTTGATTATGCAAATGAAACAGGAGCTAAGGTTGCTGTATATCGTTTTCCTAATTTGATGGGACATTCCAGACCGAAATATAATTCAGCAGTGTCAACTTTTTGTTGGGCAGTGGCAAATGATGAAGAGTTTACTGTAAATGATCGTAATACAGAATTGGAATTACTGTATATTGATGATTTAGTAGAAGGCATGTTTGATCTGATAGAAGGAAAAGAGAAGCATTGCGAATTTGATGGTGTGGAAACGGTTATAAAAGAAGATGGAAAATATTGCTGTGTTCCAGTGACACATAAAGTTACATTGGGAGAAATCGTGGACTTATTACAGCAATTTAAAGAACAGCCAACGACACTTATGATGCCCAAAATGCCAGAAGGTTCTTTCGCAAAGAAATTATATAGTTTATATTTGACATATTTGCCAACAGAAAAATTCAAATATGCTTTAAAAATGAATGTGGATGATCGTGGAAGTTTTACAGAATTAGTGCATACTCAGGATTGTGGTCAGGTGTCGATTAATATTAGCAGACCGGGAATTACAAAAGGGCAGCATTGGCATAATTCTAAATGGGAACTTTTCATTGTTGTGGCAGGGCATGGATTGATTCAGGAACGTAATATTAATACAGGAGAAAAGGTGGAATTTGAAGTAAGTGGAGATAAAATTGAAGCTATACATATGATTCCAGGTTGGACGCATAATATCATTAATTTGAGTGAAACAGAAAATCTTGTGACTGTTATGACATGTAATGAAATCTTTAACCCAGAAAGACCGGACACATTTTTTGAAATAGTTTAGAAAATATAAAGTATGATTTCAATGGAGGGGTTATGAGTAGATTGAAAAAATATGAGCAATATGAAGGCATTTTAAAAGAGGTTTATCATTTATCCAAAATAAGAAAATCCGAAGAAAAAGTAGATGTGATAGATAGAATAAAATCTGGTCAGCCATATAGTGATAAAGTATATGACTTCCTGATGCAAACAGATTTGGATACTGTGAAATTTGTTCAGACAGTTATGTATTTAGGGCGGGATTATAAAATTCCAAAAGAGAATGAATATGAAATTGAAAGACGAATGGAGTTAGCGGAAGAAGGAATTAAAGTAGAACCTAAAAAACTGGAATCAGTAGCTGATCCAGATAGGTTGATTGATGAATATATGGCTGATCTGACAAAAGCGAAGGGATGGAAAAGCCAAGATATTGAAGCCTATCAGGTTAGCAGCAAGAGTACTTTGGATAAATATATGGAAAGAGCTTTTAAAATATTAGGTATTTAATTTTAGAAAATTTAAGGAGAGAAACGATATAATGAAGATTGCAGTTGCAGGAACAGGATATGTAGGACTTTCTATTGCCACATTGTTATCTCAAAATCATGAAGTAATGGCAGTTGATATTGTCCCGGAAAAGGTAGAGAAAATCAATAAAAGGATCAGTCCGATTCAGGATGAGTATATTGAAAAATACTTAAAGGAAAAAGAGTTAAATCTGACTGCCACATTAGATGCGGAATCTGCATATAAAGAAGCGGATTTTGTAGTTATTGCTGCACCTACGAACTATGACAGTAAAAAAAATTTCTTTGATACATCAGCGGTAGAAGCTGTGATTAAGCTGGTTATTGAATATAACCCAGATGCAATTATGGTAATTAAATCTACAATTCCGGTAGGGTATACCGCAAGTATTAGAGAGAAATTCCACTGTGATAATATTATCTTCAGTCCAGAATTTTTACGAGAGTCAAAAGCATTATATGATAATCTGTACCCGTCCAGAATTATTGTGGGAACAGATGTTGAAAATGCTAGACTTGTAAAAGCTGCGAACACGTTTGCTGGATTGTTACAGGAAGGTGCAATTAAAGAAAATATTGATACCTTGATAATGGGATTTACAGAAGCAGAAGCAGTGAAATTATTTGCTAATACATATCTGGCTCTTAGAGTTTCATATTTTAATGAGCTTGATACTTATGCAGAAATGAAGGGACTGAACACACAGCAGATTATTAATGGGGTGTGCCTTGATCCTAGAATCGGTTCTCATTATAACAATCCGTCATTTGGTTATGGTGGATATTGCTTACCGAAAGACACAAAACAGCTTCTGGCAAATTATGCAGATGTTCCTCAGAATATGATGTCTGCAATCGTTGAGTCTAATAGAACAAGGAAAGATTTCATAGCAGATCGTGTATTACAGAAAGCTGGATATTATGCTTATGGAGATGAGAATACATATGATGCTTCTATGGAAAAAGAGGTTGTAATTGGTGTATACCGTCTTACTATGAAGTCAAATTCAGATAATTTCCGCCAGTCTTCTATACAGGGCGTTATGAAGAGAATCAAAGCTAAAGGGGCATCTGTGATTATTTATGAACCAACTTTGGAAGATGGAAGTACTTTCTTTGGAAGCAAGGTTGTGAATGATCTGGATAAATTTAAAGAACAGAGCCAGGCAATTATCGCAAATAGATATGATAGTTGTTTGGATAATGTAAAAGATAAAGTATATACAAGAGATTTGTATGGCAGAGATTAAATAATATGTAAGAAGATATTTCAGGGAATGGGAGAAAATATGGGAGAACTTTATAAATCATCATTTTACAATAGGTTTTATGAAGTGGGGGGTCGATATTGGATTTTTAATACGTTAAATCAAGGGTTATTAGAGGTGCCAGAGCAGAGTTTCCGATTGCTGCAAAACAATAAGTTCGATATCGAAAAATGTGACCAAGATATGTTGGAAGATATTAATGAATTGATAGAAAATGAATTTGTTGTTTTTGAAAATTATAATGAATTGAAAACTATTAAAAATCTGTTCCATAATGATAAATACAAACGAGATTATATGTCTGTTACAATTATTCCCACGTTGGAATGTAATTGCGCTTGTTTTTATTGTTTTGAGAGGCAACATCATATAAAGCAAGAAGATAGTTTTGATTGGAATAAAGTAACAGAAGGAATTCTTTATTATATTGAGGAAAAACTTCCATATGTAAAAACACTTAATATTGCATGGTTTGGTGGCGAACCCTTATTGAAAATCAAGGAAATAGATGATTTAAGTGAAAAGTTAATTGCATTGACAGAAAAATATGGGGTGGATTATACTGCTTCAATGACTACTAATGGCACTCGGTTAAAGTATATTCCAGACGTGTGCAATAGATTAAAGAAAAATAAAATTTCTAATATTCAGATTACATTAGATGGAGATAGAGAACATCATAACCAAACAAGAAAATATGCGAGTGATAGTCAAGGTACATTTGAAGATGTTGTAAAAGCCATAAAAGTATTATATTCAGAGAAATTTAATGTAAGTGTTAGAATTAATCTGAATAAAAAAAATATACATACCATTTCAAATGTTTTTGATGTTTTGGAATCTGAAGATTTAAAGAAAGTGAAATTATATTTTGGACAATTATTGGATTATTCGTCTGGGAATACTTCGGAAATCTACATGAACATAGAGGAATTTTCAGATACGATTGTAAAATTGTATGAGGTATTGAAGGATAGAGGATTCCCTTATGGTATGGATGATCATTATCCAACAGCAGCAAGAGCCTGTATGGCCTGTCGTCCAGACTCAGCAGTGATTGATTGTAACGGAAATATTTTTAAGTGTAGAACACAAACTGGAGAATTGGATAAAAAGATAGGAAATGTGTTAAATCCAGAGAATCAAACTAGAAAAGAAGCAATACAAGAAATAAATTGGGCAGAGTGGTCACCATTTGAATATTCAAAATGTACAGAATGTCAATTTTTACCATTGTGTATGTGTGGTTGCCCATATACGTTATACGATAATGATTCTACTGAGCCTATTTGCGTAGAGTGGAAATATATTACAGATTATTTTGTTACCGAGAAAATAAAGGAGGCAATAATAAATGAGCAAGATTAAAAAAATTGTTGAACCTAAGAAATTCTTGAAGAATCAGAATATTAAAAAAGAGAATAAAGGCGAGTATCCATATTGCTATTGTCCTGATTGTAGATGTGAGGAATGCAATAACTAATTAACTTTTTTTAATAGGCGGTAGAATTATTATAAACAGGCTTATCAAGGTGCTTTTTGGTAAGCCTAAGTAGGGATATATGGAGTGGTTTGATGAATTTATATGAAGGAGTTGCAAAATACTACGATATAGAAGAAAGTGAGTATCAACAAGAAGATATGGATTTCTATATTGAGTATGCACAAAAATGTAAAGGTAATATTTTAGAATTAGGATGTGGAACTGGAAGAGTGAGTCTAAAACTTGCATCTTTGGGATATGATGTTACTGCTTTAGATTTATCAAAAGAAATGATTCAGATAGTAGAAAGAAAGAAAAATGAACAAAACTGTAATTTGGAAATTATTTGTGGAAATATGTCAGAGTTTCATTTAAATAAAAGGTTTTCATTAATATTGACACCAGGGAGATCATTTCAAAGTTTATCTGAGCAGAAGGACATTATAAGTGCGTTGAGTTGCATATACCAACATCTTATTCAGGGTGGGCTGTTTATTTTAGATTTGTTTCAACCGGAAACATTTTTGAAGTATCAATGTAAAGATGATAAAACTATATTTTCAAAAACGGTTGGAAATGAAAAAATAACAATGAAGTATGCATGTAATCATATTGACAAAAAAAATAAGATTGTTCATACCACACATACATATGAAATAGAAAAGGATAATAATTTTCATCAAACTCAAAAAGCGTATATGGAACTTAGATATTATGAATATAACGAAAGAAAAGTATATGCTGAAAAAGATGCAGATTACAGATCGAATGAATAGCATACAGACGGAAATAGAAACACTCACACGTTTATCGGCAGAGGAAGAAACATATAAAAATAAAGTGGCATCGGCTGTTGAATTACTGGAAGGGGAAATGCAGCATGAGAAGATTACAAAGGAACTTGTAAATGCCACGATTGATACGGTTTATGTATATGATAAAAAAAGGATAGAGGTAGTATTCAGTTTTGATGATATTCTGATGAAAGCAATAGAAAAATACCAGAAAGGGATAAAGGAAGCATGACATTTAGAAATTTTGTATGTAAAGGAATCTTAGTATTTGCAGGGCTGCTCCTGCTTGGATGGCTTGGAAAATATATTTATATGGTGGATGGGAAAATAGACTGGTTCAGATTTATGCTGGTATACGGAGTGCCAGTGGGAATCCCACATATGTTTATTATAATTCCCTGGCATTGGGACTTGTCCGGTATCCTTGGAATGGCTGCTCTGTGCGTGATTGTAGGAGGTGTATTTGGCTGTGTGATTGCAGCATGGCTTGGAATCCGGGCGGTGTGGTATATGGTGGGATTCCCGATTAGCAAGATTGTGGCAATACATAAAAGGACTTGTTAAAAATAATAGTATGAAATATGACCGCAGGTGTAAAGTGACATGCCTGTGGTTTTATTTTGCCATTTATATGATGCGGAAGATGTGATAAAATATCAATCAATAAATCAATGGGAGAAATGAGATATGTTAGATGATGAAAAATGCCTGTGTGGTTCAGGACGTTTGTATGCTATGTGCTGTAAACCATTTAGCGGACAGGGAATAGAAGATTATAAAAAAGAGATAGACAGCAAGAATTATATTAAAGCGTATTATATAGCTGTGGCGATGCTTTCTGATTATTTGGAAGATGTAAGAAAGCATACGAATAGAATATTGAAGGATAACCCTGTAATTGGAAGATTTGTGTTACATAAAGATGTAAATGCACTATCGGAGTTGGCAGACCGTATTTTTTACTGTATACCAAAAGGAAATACAGATAACTGGGGAGAGCGATTTGAATCTATAAAAGAATTAGTAGATGCAGAGGACTGGAGGAATGAGTGTGAATATTATCAGCTTTTATATTATGATTTGAATAATGATAAAGGGAAATTCTCAGAGCAGATTGAGGCTATTGTAAAAAATATAAAAGTGGATGTACATACGGATCAGAGAATGTTGGAACTGTTACGATCAGTCATTTTACCGACAGGACAATTAACGGAGTTGCTTAAACTGGATGATATTTTAATTGAAAAGACAGATGATTCTTTAATGAAATTAAAATATACATTTGATAAGGCGATACAACTTTCATTGGTTTCTGACAATACTGGTGCGAAAAAGATTGCTGATGAAGTGATAGGAGAACTGGAAAAAGGTATTTTATATGCAGAGGATGAATTGTATTTACAGGATGTCACTGCACAGATATATGAAATGTATTATAACTTTGATCCAGACATAAAATGGTTGGAAAAATCTCTGCAAATACGTGACCTGATGAAAACAGAAAGATTTAATGAAACTGGCAAGGCGAAGCATTATACAGATATTGCTTATATTTACTGGAAAATGGGAAATTATAAAGTAGCAGAACAGCATTTTCATACAAGTCTTGGCTATAAGAAAACAGCATTTGCACAAATATATTTGCTGGATTGTCTGATAGAACAAAAGAAAATTAAAAATTTAAAACAGTATCTGGAGAGCGTGGAATTTGAAAATATGGGAGTGGATAGTATAGATTTCCTTGTAATCGTAGGAAATGCAGCTATACGCCTTAACGATAGTGACAGTATAGAAACGATAAAACATTATCTTAAAAAGATGACTGTAGAACTTCCGTATTATAAATTATGTTTGAAGGAATTAGAATTGGAACTGGAAAAGAAAAGCGGACGGATCATGCGCCTGCTTAGCAAACTTAGTCCATTGAAAGAATATATAATATTCCAACCACAGGTAAACGGAGTTGGAATAAATGGAGAAAAGATCATAGAAGATCTGCTAAAATAGACTGTCTTAATAACAGAGGGAAACGCCAAAAACGTTTCCCTCAAATTTTAAATTAAATAGCAAGCAAGTTCGCCCCAGAAGTCGTTTGTTTCGTCCAAAGGTGCTTTATCTGGATAGGCAGCAGAGAAAATCTGAGAAGCGACTTCGAAAGCTCTGCAAGCATCTTCTTCTGTATTGAAAAATTCATTCCAGGTAAAGAATACGCATTGAAGTTGTGTCATATTTTCATAACCTGTTTTAGCTATTTCAATCATTTTTTCTATAAAATCATTTTCAGTAATAGTCATAAGGAATCCTCCCGAAAATTATTTAGTATCACGCAGACAATCTTTTATGAGTTGAACGGATTTTAAAATCCATTCCATTTCCTGTGGTGTGCAATCAGATAACAGGTTTTGTATTTTCTGGTAAGACGGATCTGAAAAAGTGGAATCCGGTATGTTATTAGCGGAATTACTCGCAAGAGCAGTCTTGTGAATTTCTGTATTGTCATCAAGAAGCTGATTCTCTAATTCCTGGAGCGTTTGAGTATATTGTTCCCTTTCAGAGCCGGTCATTTTGGTTAAGAAAGAAACGTAAGTGCTGAGTTTCTGATTGATTATTGGATTTTTGAATGAAAGAGTAAGGGTGTCAGGAATGATATTTCCGCTTGTATCTTTCTGAGAATCAAAGTTTAAATCCAGTTGCTCGTTCATTTTAAATATAAGTGAGAGCAGATCGGAAACTGTATGAATATCAAAATCCATAAAAATATTAATACTAATGCCCAGGGCCTGTGATATTTTCAAGAGTTGCTCCGGTTTGGGTTTGCGTTCATCAGACTCGTATTTTTGCAAAGTGCTTATGCTTAAACCAGTTGCTTGTACAAGTTGTTCCTGAGTGAACCCATGCATAGTTCTAAAGTATTTGATTTTTTCGCCAACGGTCATTATCGCTACCTCCATAAAGGGATTATAACATATTTTTTACTGCTAAATACACAAAAATATATAAAAATGTATTGACACATACAAATGTATGGTATATATTTAAAACACATACAAAAGTAATATTTAAGTAGAACAAGACATACAAAAGTGATAGTAAGAATAAGTTAAGTGATACTTAAATAGAAGCAATTTTGGAACAAAAATATATGTTAGTGCAACTTAAAGTACAGTTAAAAAACAGGAGGAAAAAGCGATGGCAGAAATCATTTTTGGAATTGATCATGGAAATGGAAATATGAAGGGAGAGAATGTATGCTTCCCATGTGGACTTGTTAGATATGTGTCTGAACCGGGACGCTTTATGAATGAAGATATTCTGGAGTATCAGGGAACATATTATACGCTGTCAGATACAAAAATGCCGTTTAAAGCTGATAAGACAGTAGATGATGATTACTTTATTCTCACATTATATGCCCTTGCAATGGAAGCCCGTAATAAAGGAATTACATTAACGGGAAAAGATGTAGTGCTTGGCGTGGGACTGCCACCGGCAGATTATGGTCAGCAGGCAACTTCATTTAAGAAATATTTTTTAGATCATGCAAAGCATGGAATCAGTTTTAAGATGAATGGAAAATCCGTTAATTTCTATTTGAAAGATGTGTTTGTTAGTCCACAGAATTTTGCAGCAGTCATGTGTTTTAAGGCAAGCCTTTTGAAGAAATATAGAACGGTAAACTGTATTGATATTGGGGATGGAACAGTTGATCTATTAGTAATCAGAAATGGGAAGCCAGATTTATCGGTTCGTGTCAGTGATCGTTCCGGTATGGCTGTCCTCCGGTCTGAAATATCTAATGCGATTCAACAGAACTATGGCATCCATTTGGATTCGTCAGATGTAGAACAGGTTTTAATGCAGGAAGAAACTATATTAGATGGAGAAATCATACTGGAAATTCAGCGAATGGCAGAAAACTGGTTACAGAGAATTATCAATAAATTGCATACCCATGTAACAGACTTTAGAACCAATCCGGCGGTCTTTCTTGGTGGAGGAAGTCTTTTACTCAGAAAACAGATTGAAAATTCCCCGGAATTTACATATGTGGAATTTATTGATGATGTCCGGGCGAATGCGATTGGATATGAAAAACTGACAGCAGCACGTCTGCGGAGAGGGTAGGAGGTGCTGGTCATGGGACAGATCAAGGTTGTATTGATATTTAATGAAGATGATGAACGTCAGAGAGAAGCCGGGGAATACTTAAAAACCAAGAAAAGATGCAAGACAGCACTTGTGACAGAACTGGTTCAGGCATGGCTGAAGAATGGAGAAACAGGAGCAGGAACATCCACAGGTGCAATGAACATAGACGCTATCAAAAAACAGTTACTTCAAGACAAGGAGTTTTTAGCAGAAATAGAGAAGTCAATGGTTGGAACAAGTTGTCGAGAAGTGGAAAAATCAGAGCCAGAAGATAGTGATAATCTGGATATGGACGAAGATATGATGCTTGCAGGAATGTCAATGTTTGAAAACGAATTTTAAAAAAGTATTAGATACCGCTGAACATAGAATAAGTCTGTTTGGCGGTATTTTTATGCTTTTTTGTTATATTGGGATATGATAGAATAAGTTTAAATCCTTTGTGACTAAGAAAACCTTGGAATATAGAAGAGAGGAAGTTGCATATGAGAGAAGCCGATTTTTCAGAACGTATTAAGACAGTTCTTTGTGAACGTGTTGGGGGAAGATGTTCAAATCCAAAGTGTAGAAGAGAAACACTTGGACCGCATAAAAAAGTGGATAAAAGATTATCAATAGGTCAAGCTGCACATATTTATGCTGCATCGCCGGATGGCGCTAGGTATGATCCGAGGATGACAAATGAAGAAAGAGCGTCTATAAATAACGGAATTTGGTTATGTAGTGATTGCCATGCATTAATTGACAAAAATTCAAAAGAATATCCTGCGGAAGAATTAATAAAATGGAAAATAATAGCGGAACATGAACAAGAATGTCGCCTGAAAGGAAAGGAGCTGGTTCCTTTTCAAAGCCAGCAGATGGAAAGAAAAAGGGAAGCATTAAAGCAGGTCAAGTATGCAATTGATTGCCTCCACGACGTGTTGGAATATTCATATAAATATTGGGAAATGAATTTTGCAAAATCATTTGCCAATCCGATAGATTTACAAAATGAAATAGATGATCACTACTTTATGTATGCAGAAGAATTGATTTACATAAGCAAATATTTTGAAAGAAGGGATAAACTTTGTGAGGCGCTAAATCAACATTCTCTTGACTTGGGAAGAACAATAGTAGAATTGTTGAATGAATATATACATTTGACAACATTCCAATTTTATGATGATAATATAGGAATGGCTAACAATTATTGGTCTTCATTTTTTAATATGATTTCTAATAATATGGACAATTTAAGAAAAACCAAAAAGGAAATAGATGATATGCTATATTCTATGTATTCAGTTTAGATAGATGGAATAAGCTACAATATAAAATTGTAATGGATAACACCGCAAGGAAGCAAGACCGCAAAACTATAAAAGAAGGGTGCAGAAATAACAAAGTTTCTGCACCCTTAAATTATTTGCCTGGCTTGTAGTTGCGTAATGCAGTTTTTGTTGATTTTATAATTTCCAGTAAAAATTCTTTTTCCTGATTGCTGCAATCAGAAGTAAGTTCTTTAATATCAGCATCGAATTTGGAAACCAGTACAGGCGTATTGTCATATAAAAGCTGGTCTACAGTAGTATCAAGGCTTTTAGCAATGCCAAGTAATGTTGCAAGGCTTAATTTGGTATGCCCGTTTTCGATACTGCTGACATAGGTAGGGGCAACGTCAATCATATTTGAAAGTGTTTCCTGAGTCATTTTTTTTGACAGACGTGCAGTGCGGATTCTTTTACCGATAGCAAGATAATCAATTTCTACTTCCAAACCTGTCACCTCCTAGACTTTGACTATTAGTTGAGATTTATTGTGAAACTCCACACACATTTGATATTCCTTATTGTATTCCCAAAAGAGATATATTATAATGAAACATAAGTAGAAGTTTAGTGCAATTATTCACATATGGTAGAAGAAAGAACAAAAGACACCGGGGGCATCAAATTTGGAAAGTATAAATACGGGTGTTGAATTTTATTCAAATGTGAAAGCCTCGGAGGTGGAATGGGTATGGTATCCATATATTCCCTGTGGGAAGATTACAATGTTGCAGGGAGATCCGGGAGAGGGTAAATCAACACTGATTATTCATATTGCAGCGACACTAACAAAAGGCGGATATTTACCAGATGGACAGAAGATAAAAAAGCCAGAGATGGTAATATATCAGTGTTCAGAAGATGGAAAGGGAGATACGATAAAACCAAGACTGGAACAGGCTGGAGCTGATTGTAATAGAGTTGCATTTATAAAGGAAGATAATGATAAATTGACACTGGAAGATGAACGCATAAGAGATGCTATTATACAGATCAGAGCGAAAATGGTCGTGCTTGATCCGATACAGGCATTTATCGGTCATAATGGAAATATGACAAATGCAGTAAAAATGCGAGAAATCTTATCGAAGTTATCCAAGGTGGCAGCAGAAACTAATTGTGCAATAGTATTAGTTGGACATATGAACAAAAGTGGTGGTGGAAACCAATTATACAGAGGATTGGGTAGCATTGACATTGCAGCAGCAGCGAGAAGTATTCTTATGGTATCCAGAGATAAGGAAGAACCTTGGAAACGGTATATGTTTCCGGTAAAATCAAGCCTTGCACCAGAAGGAGAACCGATAGGGTTTGAACTGGATAAAGAAAAAGGTTTCCGATGGATTGGAAAATGCCAAATAAATGTGGAAGAGTTGTTGAATATTGAGAAAAGCACAGGAAAGAAAGACATTGCTGTGGAATATTTGCAAAAGCTGTTATCAGCAGAAGATTTACCAAGTACCTATATTTATGAAAAAATGAAAGAGTATGGTATTGCGAAAAGAACGGTACAGGAAGCAAAGAAAATTGCTGAAATAAAAGCGTATAAAAAAGGTAAAAACTGGTACTGGCATATGGAAGTGGGGGACAGCATATGAACGAACAGGAAAAACATGCTGCAAGCCAGGAAGAACGGAAAGAAAAGATTCGTGCAAGGTATAAGGGCGTGGATCGCAGCGAATTAGAGTTCATTCCTGCGAAACAGAAAGAAAAGTTATTTGAAGATGCAGGCACAAAAAGGGTGTGTGCTTATTGTCGTGTGTCTACAGATGATGCCAATCAGACATCTTCATATGAACTGCAGAAAAATCATTATGAAGATATGATAAAGGAACATGCAGGGTGGACACTGGTTGGTATATATGCGGATGAGGGAATTTCAGGCACCTCTTTACAGCATAGGGATGAATTTAATCGTATGATTGAGGATTGCAAAGCAGGAAAAATAGATTTGATAGTTACCAAAAGCGTATCACGATTTGCCAGAAATATCGTGGATTGTATTGCTAAAGTTCGTGAATTAGCAAATATGAAACCACAGGTAGGAGTATTTTTTGAAACAGAACATATTTATACGCTTGATAATACAAGTGAAATGATGCTTGCGGTTTTATCGGCAGCAGCGCAGGAAGAATCCCATACGAAAAGTGAAATTATGAATATTTCTATTGAACAACGGTTTTCAAGAGGAATATTTCTGACACCCAAACTCTTAGGTTATGATAAGGACGAGGACGGGAATTTAATTATTAATGAGTCGGAAGCAGATACGGTTCGCTTGTGTTATTATCTGTTCCTGAGTGGCTTTCCTACTTCTGAAATTGCTGAAATTTTGATGGATTTAGGACGTAAAACTAAATTAGGAAATACAAAGTGGACAGGAAGTACAGTTGTAAATGTTCTACGCAATGAAAGGCATTGTGGGGATGTTTTATCAAGAAAAACTTTTACACCTAATTACCTGGATCATAAATCAAAGAAAAATAACCATGATCGGAACCAATATAGGCAGACCGATCACCATGAAGCTATTGTGAGCCGGGAGATTTATAATGCAGCGCAAAAAATGCTGGATGCAAGCAAATATATGAAAAAAGGGTATTCATTGCCAACTTTACAGGTAGTAGATCAGGGAGCCTTAAAAGGCTTTGTACCTGTAAATCGTGCATGGAATGGATTTTCGTCAGCAGATTATAAAAAGGCATCATTAAGTGCTTATTCTGAAAACAATAATGAAATTTGTGTAGAGAAAACGAAAAATAGAGGATTTGATTTAAGCGGTTATGAAATTGTGAGGGCGCAGTTTTTTTCAACAAGATTCGATCCGGCAGTAACGATTTCTTCAGGAAAAATTGTATTTAATACAGCTTGTTTGAAAAAATTTGAAGATATAGAGTATGTAGAATTACTTTTCAATTCTGTAGAAAAGTGCATTGCAGTTCGTCCATGCGAAAAAAGCAGTATAAATGCTATTAAATGGGGAACTATACGAGATGGACGTTGGGCGGTGCTTCCAAAAAGCTGTAAAGGATTTTCAGAGCCATTATATGAGCTTATGGGATGGAATAAAGACTGCAAGTATAAATTGCGAGGACAGTTTTGCGGTACTGCAGATGAACAGGTAATGATTTTTGAATTAGAAGAACCAGAAGTGCTTGTACAGGAAAAGGCAGAAGAACAATTTGCGGAAGAAACGGAGAAAAAGGCAGAAGAAGCTCAGAAGCCAGTAAAGAAAATATTTTATCCGGAAGCCTGGGCATATAATTTTGGAGAGTCTACAAATAGAATGGTGTTTTTACAGAGAGTGTCATATAAAGGAAACTGGGACATACTACGTCCTGCAAGAACTGTTGAAGGGATGGAGATTATAACCAGAGAAGTTCTCAATGAGCTGCTGGAGTCAGCAGAGAAATTGATAGATAAAATGAGGTGTGCTAATTATGCATGATACAGCGGAGTATACGGATGAAAAAGAAATTGTTGATCAGAAAGCAATCGAGTTGGCAGAGGATTTTAGTTATGATGGATATCAGGTTGTCAGACGAGAACTGTTTGCTCATTTAAGGGAACCGGCTGTCGTGATCCGGAGAGATAGTGTAACATTTAATACAGCCTGCATTGCTGGTTTAGAGGATGCAGTTTACATACAGATACTTGTGAACCAGGACAATAAGAGAATGGTTGTCCGAAAATGTGAGGAAAATGATAAAGATGCACTTCGGTGGTGTGTGGCAAAGCCAGATAAGCGTAAAAGTAGAAAAATGACAAACAAAATCTTTTCTGCAATGATGTATGAAATGATGGGATGGAATCTGGATTGCCGATATAAAATTTTGGGACACAAGATAACTTTTGAAGATGAAACAATATATGTGTTTGACTTGATGGAAACGGAGATATTTCTGGATATTAAAAGGAAAAAAGCGAAAAAAGACACAGAAAGTCAGTCTACTACTGAAAATGCTAATAATATAGAAGAAACAGCATCAAGTGATACGGAAGAAATAAAAAGAAAGAACCGTATACCATTTTATCCAAAGGAATGGAAAGATTCTTTTGGATTGCCAGTGGAAGAACATAGGAAAGCATTGGAAATAAATATGCTGGATGGTTATGCAGAATTTACAACAGGAAAATAGTTAAAGGGGAAAGTCTGCCCTAAAGACGGGAGGTATCAGTGTGCAGGAACATAATATTGTGATACCGGGGATTTCTCTATGCCAAAAATGGGGGAAGATACGGATTTTTCATTCAACGATAGTGGCATTGGGCGAGCCAAAGTACATACGATTTTTGTTTAACCCTGAAAAGCGAGGTTTAGTGGTACAGGTATGTGCCAAAAAAGAGGCAGAATGTTTTCGTGTGCCTAAATATAACCCGGAGAATTGGGAATTTAAGATCAGCAGTGTGCCAATGCTGAGAATGATATGGAAAACATGCGACTGGGATACAGAAAAAACGTATCGCTTGACTGGAATATGCCATTCAGAGTACAATCTGGTGGAATTTGATATGAAGCAGGCAACGGTGCTGACGGTGGAAGAATTTTAAGAAAAAGGCGTAAAATAGGGACTTCTGAGAGATCAGAGGTTCTTTTTTTATGCTGTTTTTGAGGGTAATTGTATGGTGTGGTGCTGAAAAATTTTCTCTGAAAAAAAGTTGTTTCTATCTTTACATCAGGAGGCAAAATGAGTATTATCGGACCTCGCCCAGCGCTTTGGAATCAGGATGATCTGATTGCCGAACGCGATAAATACGGCGCCAATGATGTAAAACCGGGACTTACTGGTTGGGCGCAGATTAACGGCCGTGATGAACTGGAGATTCCAGTCAAAGCAAAATTGGACGGCGAATATGTCGCTGCATTGAATGCAGGTCACGGGAAAGGGCTTACAATGGATTGTAAGTGCTTCTTCGGCACAATAAAGTCGGTGCTTCACCATGACGGCGTTGTTGAGGGCGGCACCGGTGAGATGAAAAGAGAAGAAAAAGAGAAGGAAACGGTCGGGAAATGAAAAGGATACTGATAACGGGTGCGGGAAGTTATATCGGTACTTCATTCGACCGATATCTGAAAGAAAAATATCCCGGCCAATACGAAGTAGATACGGTTGATATGGTAGACGGGAGCTGGCGAAAAAAGTCTTTTAGTGGCTATGATTCTGTTTTTCACGTTGCCGGAATAGCACATAGAAAAGAAACCGAAAAAAATGCGGAGCTGTATTACAAAGTGAATCGCGATTTGGCGGCGGATTGCGCGGCGAAAGCGAAAAACGACGGCGTGAAACAGTTCGTTTTTCTCAGTTCGATGAGCGTGTACGGGCTGAACAGCGGTTATATCGGTTCCGCTACTCTTCCGAACCCGAAAACGAATTACGGAAAATCCAAATTGCAGGCGGAAATCGCGTTGAAGAAATCGGAAGCGGCGGATTTCGCAGTCGCTGTTCTCAGACCTCCGATGATTTACGGCAAGGGGTGCAGGGGAAATTATAACACGTTGAAAAAAATCGCGTTGAAATCTCCTTTTTTTCCGAATATAGATAATAAAAGATCCATGCTTTACATAGAAAATCTCTGCGGGTTTGTTCGAGCTCTTATAGATAATCGCGATCGCGGACTTTTCTTTCCTCAAAACAAAGAGTATGTCAATACCACGCGGCTTGCCGAACTGATTTGCAAATATAACGGAAAAAAGTTTCGCCCGACCGTAATATTCAATCCGGCGCTTTATTTGCTGCGAAAAGTTGCGGGCTCGGCGGAAAAGGCGTTCGGCGATCTGGTTTACGATATGTCGATGAGCGAGTATTCGGAAAAATTCGCCGTAACCGACATAGAAACTTCGATAAGGTTTACAGAGGGTAAATAGATGAAGCCATTTTCGGTCTTGATGAGTATTTACAAAAACGAAAAACCGGAATATTTCGAAGAGGCGATGAACAGTATCCTTTGCCAAACGTCGGTTCCGGACGAAATAGTCCTTATCAGGGACGGCGTCGTGCCAGAGTGCTTGCAGGAGGTTATTGATTCGTTTTTGAAGACCTGTCCCGTCCGGATAAAGTATATTCCTTTTGAAAAAAACGGCGGGCTGGGAAACGCTCTGCGCGTCGGGGTGGAATCCTCAACAAACGAGCTTATCGCCAGAATGGACACGGATGACATTTCCGTTTCTTCTCGGTTTGAGTTGCAGTTAAACGCGTTTGAAAAAGATCCGACGCTCGATCTTGTCGGCGGACAGGTTCTTGAATTTGAAAACGATGTTTCCGATGTTTCGGGCAAGAGAAGCGTACCTGCCGAACACGGCGAAATCGCGGCGTTTCTGAAAAAACGAAACGCGTTCAATCATCCGACGGTTATGTTCAAAAAGTCTTCTGTTCTCAAAGCCGGCAATTACAGGGGCAGACATTTGGTCGAAGATTATGATTTATGGCTTCGGATGCTGGCCGACGGCTGCCGCTTTTTGAATCTGCCCGATACTCTCGTTTATATGCGCGTGAGTCCGGGTATGTACGAGCGGCGCGGCGGCGTGGAGTATTTCCGCTCTTTGAAGGAACTTGAAAAAGATAAGCGAAAATCAGGCTTGACGAGCGCTTTTCAATATGCCGCAAACATAACGATGCGCTTTGTTCAATGCGTTATCGCACGCGGAAACGTCCGCCGCATTGTTTACCAGAAAATACTCAGAAAATAGTGTTTTGCTTTTTTGCCTGCTCGGTTTGTGCGGAGGTTTCTTTTTTCGAAGACATCCGCGTTTCCCGTTGCGGAAGGTGAGAGCCCGACGGGCATATGAGTACACGCGCGGGCATACGCGGATGCGATTTAAATTAAAATTCATAAAAAGATTTTAAAAATTATTGTGAGGCAGGGAAACAGCTTTTATGCAAACACATAAACGCGTTCTGATAGTAGGAACCGTTCCGTATAACGAGATGTCAACGTCAAGAGCGTTCGATTCATATTTTCGTTTTTGGGAAAAGGAAAATCTCGCGCAGATCTTTTCCAACGCAAAAGCCCCCGTCAAGGGGCACTGCGGCACCCTTTTTCAGATTACGGACGAGAGAATGCTCAAAAGGCGCTTCAACAGAAAAACGGAAACAGGCGTTGTGTTTAACTATGGCAATCTCGCGGATAAATGGGACGACAGTTCTCTTGAGGTGAGCAACGGCGTTGCAAAAATGTATCGTTTCGGAAGTCGGAAAAACTCTTTTGTATACCTGCTCCGAAAGTTTATTTGGAAACGGAAGTATTGGTGCAGCGAAAAACTTCTTTCGTGGCTGGATGAGTTTTCTCCCGAATGTGTGTTTCTCAGTTTTTCGGACGACTTTTTTATTCCGCAAATAGCATTGTTTGTCGCCGAAAGGTACAATATTCCCATAGTTTCTTCCATCGGAGACGATTACTATTTCAATTATAAGTTTTCTCTTTCTCCCTTTTATCACATATATAAACTTGCGTACAGAAAGCTTATCAGAAAAGTGTTCGCCCATAAAGGCAGCGCGATATATATAGGCGACAAAATACGGGATAAGTACAACGCAAGCTTCGGACTTGAAGGAAAGACCGTTTATCTTACTTCTTCAATCGAGAGAAGGCCTTTCAGAACGATCTCGGAAACAAATCCCGAAATTTCATATTTCGGAAATATACGTCTCGGCAGAAACGAGTCATTGAAAGATATCGGGCAAGCTCTCGGGCGTATTGACCGCAATTATGTGCTTAACGTGTATTCGAACGAGAATGACCCGAAGTTCTGCAAGCTTTTCGACGGGGATCCCAACATACGCTTTTGCGGAGCCGTTCCGTATCGCGAGGTTGCGAAAAAAACGGTTGAAAGCGACATCGTTATAGTTGTTGAAGGCTTTCGTAAAAAAGACGTTGATATAACCAGGTATTCTCTTTCGACAAAGGTCGCGGATTCTCTTTCTTCCGGCGTTGCCGTTTTCGCCTACGGTTCGCGCGATTGCGGAGCCATTGAATATGCGGAGTCTGTCGGTTGCATAGTTACCTGCGTTGAAAAGAACGAACTTGAAAAGTCTTTGAGAAGTCTTATTTTCGACCCCGCGCGGCAGAAAGAAAACTACGAAAAGAGCGCCGAAGTGGTCGCGAAAAACCACAGACTGGAAAAGAGCACCGAAATATTCGAGTCCGTCGTCAACAACGTGTGCGGAGGATAACCATGCTGAAAGAAAAACTTACCCTTGTAATAAATTCATGCGATAAATTTTCGGATCTGTGGGAAAACCACATTGATATTTTGAATAAAAGCTGGCCTGACCGAGAAGCAGAGACTCTTCTTGTTACGGATAAGGATACCACCGCAAGTTTTGAAGGCGTTGAAATTTTTTCCGCCGGAGAAAAAAAAGAGTACCCTCAGCGTATGGCGGCGGCGCTTCCGAGAATTAAAACAGAATATATTCTTATCACGCTTGACGATTATTTCCCGATCAAAAAAATTGAGAACTGGCGCCTTGAAAGACTTATTGAGATTATGGATGCGGAAAAACTTGATTATATCAGACTTTTTGCAGACCCTAATTCCCGAAAACCGTTTAAAAAATACAAAAAACTGTACGAGATACCGCTTGACGTAAACTACGCGGTCAATCTTTATCAGGGAATCTGGCGCAGGGATTTTGTTGAAAAGACGCTGAAAGAAGCTCAGACAATATGGAAATATGAGGTGTCTTTAACTCCGACTGCCCGTGAACTCGGCGCAAGATGTGTTCTCAGTAAAGGCGGAGAGTTTGAGATACTTGACGTTATCCGAAAGGGGAAACTTCTGCACAAAGCGTCCCGTTGGCTGAAACGGAACGGAAGAGAACTTCCCGAAAGAGAAGTTATCTCCCGTAAAGAAGAAATCCGCATAAAAGTTTTCGCCGCAGGAAAGAAAATCCTTCCGAAAAAACTTGCGATAGCGGTAAAAAACAGACTCCGAAAGAAAGGATTCGTCTTTTTCAGCGATGCGGTCTGAAAAATGTCTGAAAAAATGTTATGAAGCAACGAAACGCACATGTTGATTATATTCGCGGAATTGCCATTTTGTTGGTCATGCTCGGGCATACCGTTTCCAATAACGGAATGAACGATTTTGCGGACAGCGGAATGTATAAAGTGATATTTGCCTTGCAAATGCCTCTTTTTATGCTTGTCAGCGGTTACGTCACAAAGTATTCTCGCCCCATTGATTCGGGAAAGGCACTGGCGTCGTTCTTCGGCAGAAGAAGTTTGTGTTATCTTCTTCCGTGGGGTGTTTGGACTCTTTTCCGCGGGTTCGCTTTCGGCGGTTGGACTCTCGGAACGGTTAAGAACGAAGCTGTTTCGCTGCTGTGGAATATGGATTCGGGCTATTGGTTCCTTTTCTCTCTTTGGACAATATGCGCAGTATGGGGGACAGGCTCCTTTATTGCAAACAAACTGACCGAAAAAAGAGTCCCTCGTGTCATCCTCTGCTCGGTTTTTTCCGCAGCTCTTTCCGTCGGACTGTTTTTTGTCGGTCTCAAAGCGGGATTGTCTTTCCTGAATATTAAACTGACCCTTTATTATATCCCGTTCTTTTTCCTCGGGTATGTTTTTGCGTCGTTTTACGGGACGTTTGAACACGGTAAAAAGTTTCGCGTTGTCGAAACTTCCGTCGCGGCGTTATCGTTTGTCGCATTTGTTGCAATCACTCTAAACCGCAATGTTTATTATCTCGGAGAATCCGTTTCGGAAATCGCAATCAGAATTATATGTTCTCTGACGGGCTGTATTTCCGTAATCTTCTTTTCCGTGAAGTTTTTTGAAGAGTTCAAGGCGTGCGCGTGGCTTGAAACTCTTAAAAAAGGCGTGACAGTTATCGGACGCGAATCATTGGGCTTTTATTTGATACACTATCTGTTCCTGAATATGATCCGCCTGCCTGCGGGAACATCGTTTTATTCTTTCGAGGCATTTGAAACGTGTCTGATGAATTATATTTTAACCGTGCTTTTGTCTGATGTCGTAATATATATCATCAATCGGTGCGCGCCTCTTAAAGCGGTTCTCTTCGGCAAAATAAAAAAATAGCGGAGAAAAAGTATGCGAGTTGTTCAGATCAACGGCGGTGTGTTCGGCAGCACCGGAACGATTATGTTCGGTATTGCCGAGACGCTGAAAAAAAACGGAGATAAATGTTTGTGCTTTTCTCCCGTGACGGCTACAAACCGGAACAGGGAACCGGGCTTTGAATATGAAAAAATCGGAACTTTCAATTCACGGCGGTTAAACGTTCTTCTTAACAGAATTACGGGCTCCGAAGGCTGTTTCTCATGCTTCGTCACAAAAAAAGTCATCAAAAAAATCAAACGGTTTTCTCCCGATATAATTCAGCTGCATAATATTCACGGCGGCTTTATAAATCTTCCCGCACTGTTCGGGTTTATAAAGAAATCAAACATTGCCGTTGTGTGGACTCTTCACGATTGTTGGGCTTTTACGGGTCATTGTCCGCATTATGATATGATATCCTGTGATAAGTGGAAGACCGAGTGCTTCTCCTGCCCCATTTACAGGGAATATCCTCAAAGCCTTTCGGACAATTCCCGAAAAATGTTTCGCAAAAAAAAGAGATGGTTTTCCGACATACGGAAAATGACCGTTGTAACGCCGTCCGAATGGCTCGCCTCGCAGGTGAAACAGTCGTTTTTGAAAAATTATCCCGTATGCATCGTTAATAACGGAATAGATCTTTCGGTTTTTCGTCCGACGAAATCGGATTTCAGAAAAAGATACGGAATTTCGGATTTTCAAAAAATCGTTCTCGGCGTTTCGTTTGTTTGGAACGAAAAAAAAGGCTTGAATGTATTTGTCGACTTGTCTTCGCACCTTAATTCCGCAGAGTATAAGATAGTGTTGGTCGGAACCACATCCGAAATTGACGGAAAACTTCCCGATAATATTATTTCCGTTCACAGAACCGCAAATCAAAAGGAGCTTGCGGAAATATATACCGCGGCGGATGTTTTTGTAAATCCCACAAGGGAAGATACTTTCCCCACGGTTAATATCGAGGCTCTTGCGTGCGGGGTTCCCGTTGTTACTTTTGACACGGGAGGCTCTGCCGAGATACTTGATAAAACATGCGGACGGGTCATAGAAAAAAACAATGCAGAAGCGCTTGAACGCGCAGTTGAGGATATTTGTTCAGGCAAGGATTTTATTGCCCGTGAAAACTGCGTTCTCCGCGCGTCGCATTTTGATAAAAACGATAAATTCACCCAATATATTGATTTGTATGGGAAAACGGTGTAAATGAACGAACTTCAAAAAATTGAATTTGATATGCTCAAAGAAGTCGTAAGAGTGTGTTCGGAACTGAAATTGACATATTACCTTGTCTGCGGAAGTGCTCTCGGCGCAATTAAATATCGCGGTTTTATTCCGTGGGACGATGATATGGATATTGCGCTTCCGCGTCGTGATTATGAAATCTTTATAAAAGAGGCGCAGGCACTGCTTCCCGAAAATCTTTTTCTTCAGAATTATCATACGGAACCGAGTTTTCCGCAGATTTTCAGCAAGCTGCGAAACTCCGAAACGACCTATATAGAAAAAAGCGTTTCGAAGCTGCCCGTCAATCACGGCGTATATATCGACATCTTTCCTTTGGACGAGTATCCCTCGGACAGAGCGGAGCAAAAAAAACTCGAAAGAAAAAAAACAAAGCAGTGCCTGAAATTGAGCGTCGCATATTGCTCAAAAAAGACCGGTCGCGCCGCGCTTTTCGGGTTTTTCGGCAAACTCTTTCATTACGACCGCAAGATACGCGTAAACGTGGAAAAACTTGAAGACGCTCTGACCCGGTACAAGGGGCCGCGCTCGGATATTCTCTGTAACCACGGGAACTGGCAGGGAAACCTCGAATATGCTCCGCGAGAACAGTACGGCAACGGAAAAATCGCGACTTTTGAGGGTTTGTCCGTTCGCGTTCCGGAAAAGTATGACGAATATCTGACGCAAAAATACGGCGACTGGCGCGCCGAGCTTCCTCAGGAGCAACAGGTCGGACACCATTACGCGGAAGTGATTGATCTGACCCGCCCGTATACCGATTATATTGAAAAACTTACTAACGGAAAAAATCAGAATTAAAAGGAACAAAGAAATCAGAAAGAAGCTATAATAAATGTTAATATTTTAGAAAAGGAGCAACCACATGAAACGAAGAAATTTCGCAAAAACTCTCTCCGCGCTTATTCTTTGTTTTGCCATGCTGTTCGGACTTTTGTCCGTTTCCGCGTCGGCGTATAGCAAAGAATTTGTTTCTGAAACGCATGATGTGTTCAAAAGCACATCCGCAACCCTTGCTCCCGGCGTAGAACAGTATATCAACTACGCCTATGCCAAGGACGGCAACCAGATGGTCTATTATGTGACCGTCGCGGATATTTCCAGAGACGATGTTGTTGTGCAGACGTCTTATAAAGACCAGTACAGAAACAAGGTTCTCGGAATGTCCAAGCTGACGGAGCAGGTCGCTTCCGCAAATGAGTATTACAGCGATCCGGCGTCTCCGCAGTTTATCAGCGAATACTACAATGTTGTCGCCGGCGTCAACGCGTCGTTTTACAATATGACGACGGGACAACCCATGGGTATAACCTATATTGACGGCGTTTCTTTCGGAACCGCAAGTTATGACAACTTCTTTGCTATTCTGAAAGACGGCAGCGCCGTTATCGACTATCGCGCAAACGAAAAGAACTATACCGGCGACAGGGCTATTATGCAGGCAGCCGGCGGCTCTCAATGGCTTGTTCGCGACGGAAAAGACGTGACCGCTTCCGCAAGCGGCTCGTACAATACCGACAGACATTGCCGCACAAGCGTGGGAATAACAGCTGAGGGCAAGGTCGTCTTCATGGTTCTTGACGGCAGGCAGGAGCCGTTCTCCTGCGGCGGTTCAATGCACGAAATTGCGCAGATAATGCTTGAAGCGGGCTGTGTCGCCGCGATAAACCTTGACGGCGGCGGCTCGACGACTTATGTCGCGAAGCAGGAGGGCGAGGACAGCGTTTCCATCGTCAACCGTCCTTCCGACGGCTCCGAGCGCTCCATTTCCGCAGGTCTTATAATCGCTTCGACGGCAGCTCCGTCCGATGCTTTTGACAGGGCTGCATTGACACCGGAACATGAGTTCATTACCATAAATGCAAAAACAGCGATTTTCGCAAAGGGGATAAGCCCGTCCGGAACGGCTGCTGAAATTCCTGCAGATGCGGTTCTGAAACTTGCGGATGAATCTTTCGGTACGATTGAAAACGGTATTTTTGTCCCCACAAAAACGGGCGACGCCGTTATTCAGATGGTCTATAACGGGAAAACCGTCGGAGAAACGACGGTTCACATCGTCGTTCCCGATGAGATAGCGTTTACTTCGACCGCTCTTGCCACTCCTTACGGAAAATCTTCCGAGATAGGGTTGACTTTGACCTACGGCGAATTCGGCTACGCTGTGGCATTTGACGCCGCAGATATTGAGTTCTCTCTTTCGGACGGTAAATTCGGTTCCGTGAGCGGATTGACTTTTAACGCGACTGCCGATACCTCCGTTACCGGCAGCGGAGAGATAACAGCGACCGTTGTCGGCACTTCCGTCAGCGCAACCGTTCCTCTCAATGTGGGAAAAGGTTCAGAAGTCCTTTTTGACTTCGAAGATGCAAATGTTGACAGGTGGGGATTTTTTGACTATTATAATGCAGATGTCTCAACTACCATATCCGTTGCGGATGCGAAAAACGGGAAAGTTCACTCAGGCAACTATTCGATGGCATACTCCATTGATTTCAGTCAGCTTACATACTATGAAGACTACATAACGTCAATGATGACCTATAATGCCGATTCCATAAAGGCACACGGCTTGGGAACAGACGCTGACGGCGTTCAGATGTACGGAACGATGGACGATTATGTTGATATAACCGGAGCAACAGGTCTCGGCTTCTGGGTATATCTTCCCGATGAAGTGGATATTGCGGGTCTTAATCCTCGTTTCGTTTTCGGTTACAAGAAAACCGCTACGGACGCTTGGACACGCGGTTCAACCTCAATGAATGAGTTCCTCATTAAACGCGAGGGCATGGGTAGCGAAGGTTGGTACTACTTCTACGCCGATCTTTCCGCTTTCTCCGGTTATTATGCCATGACCATGCAGAACAACCGTCTTTCCTGCACCTCGTCCAAAAACGGGTATAAAGCGGAACGCTATTACGGAGCCATGGTTGAATGGTATATCGAAGACCGCGCCTGGAAAAACAATAAAACAAAATCTTATACGGGAAAATTTACGCTTTTCATCGACGATATAACGGTGGACTATTCTTCCGTTGTGGATGACCGCGAACCCCCTGTTTTCGGTGATGTTTCTTATGCTGCGACAGGTATGTCCGATTCCGTTAAACTGACCGACAATGCAACTATCGTTTCCAACGGCGTGGATTTCGCGGTTTCCGTTGCCGAAAATACTAAAAAGACCAATGCGACGGGTATTGACCCGAGTTCCGCAAAGGCATATATTGACGGAAATACTGTTGGTGCCGAATACAAAAACGGAAAAATAACAGTTCTCGCTCCGTTCGATTTCGCGGACGGCGTTCATACCGTGAAATTTGAGATTTCGGACAGACAGGGCAATGTTGCTCATATTTTGAGAACGTTTACGATGAAAACCGGTTCTTCTGCGAACACTGTAAAAGTCGTTCCGAGAAATGCTGATATGACATCAACCCTTGTAGGATCTCTTTATTATATTGACATCGTTGCGACGGACATCAATGCAGTCAATATGGTTGCTGTTACGATCAAGGTCAACAATGTGAATGATTGGGAACCCGAGGGCATAGTTACTGCAGACGGATTCACTTCCGAATATTCGTTTGACCCTGCAGATAACGGAATTATCGAGTTGACATTCCGCAAAACATCTGCCGTTTCCGCAAGCGGCGAAGCTGTTATCGCTTCAATCCCCGTGCGCGCTTGGTATCCCCATAACGCGCTCGGAAAGAACTCCAACTGGATAATAACGCAGAAGAAGTGCGTATATCCGATGGATATTCAGCTTATTACAAAAGCAGGTCTTATCGCTTTTGAAGACGGTTCTTTCGGAACATTCTCTTCTGAAAAAATCCAGATAGACAGCGAAGCGATGTGCGCTTACGGCTATATCGGTGTCAACAAGGGCAATGAAGGCGGCACTACAACCGTTACATCTTGGCATGAGCATACAGTCGTTGCGCTTGCGGACAAAGTAGCAACCTGCACAGAAGCAGGCTACACCGGCAGAACATACTGCGAAGTATGTAAATCTGTAGTTGACTGGGGCACGACTGTTCCGGCAACAGGACATAACTATGAAGTCGTTGACGGTGTTCTTAAGTGCTCTGAATGCGGAGATCTGTTCACTGGTAAGTGGACAGACGACAAGGAATACAAGGATGGTATTCTCGTTAGAAACTACATTCTCGTTGATGGAAAATACTACACCTACGAAAATGGCGTACAAGGCGGCGTTTACACCGGACTTGTTCAGGTCGACGACAAGTGGGGCTATTCAAAGCTCGGCTCGCTCACCGGTGGCTGGGTAATGATAGACGACGCATGGTATTATTTCGATACAACCACACTGACGTGCGTAGAAACATACAACAACGGAAAAGTAACGTTTGAATTCGAAGAAAACGGTAGACTCATTTCCGGACAATGGTATGCAACGTCCGAGGGAACGAGATATTATTACGGTCCGAACTATTACGGTCACGGCTGGCATACGATAGACGGCTATGATTACTATTTCGGCGACGCAAATGTTGAGCCCGGTTACAGATACGAGGGACTTAAGTATGTTATAAACTCCAACAGCCATACTCCGCAATGGTATGACTTCGGAACCGACGGAAAAGCGGTAAAACTCAATAGCACGGGCTTGCTGACGGTTGAGGGTAGAACATATTATCTCGTAAACGGTATTTCACAGACGGGACTTCAGCTCATAGACGGCAAATACTATTATTTCTCCGGAACCTATGAAGCGAAGAAAAACGTTGTTTACGTATCTTCGGCAAAAGGAAACGGACTTCTTCCCGAAGGATATTATCTTTTCAAGGAAGACTGTTCCATGGCAGACGAAGAGTTCGGCGTTTGGCAGAATGCTCTTCGCTATATAAGAAAAGGTCAGCCGTGCTTTGCGGGTCTTATCCTGAACGCGGAAGGAAAGATAATATATATCGGTTCGGACTGCACGCTCGGAAAAGGCATCTGCACTGTTCCCGCAAATAAGACGAACGGACTTCTGGCTGAGGGCACATATGCGTTCGGCGAAGACGGTGTTCTTATAGACAATGCGTTTGCGATGTGGCAGGGAAATATGTGCTATATGAGAAACGGTCAGCCGTATGCTGCGGGACTTGTTCAAATAGGCAGCGACATATATTACGTTCGCAGCAGTTGTCAGGCGGCGACGGGAATGTATTGGGTATCTCCCGATAAAACAAACGGAATTCTTAAAACGGGCTTCTATTTGTTTACGGATAACGGTGCTCTGATAGACGGCAGGTTTGCCGATTGGAAGGGCGAGGAATGCTACATAAAGATGGGTCAACCGTATTATGCAGGCGTTATAGAGTATAATGGCAAGTTGATTTATGTAGGAAGCGATTGTAAGTTAAACACTGGAGTTTGCTATATTACAAAGGCAGCAGGTCATGGTATTCTTGAAGAAGGATATTATTACTTCAAAGAGGACGGAGAACTTCTTGCTTCAGGATTTGGGAAATGGACAGACGGAGTGACATATTACTTTGAAAACGGTCAGAGATGCGCGGCCGGAGTGGTGGAAGTAGACGGTTCCGTTTATTATATTAATAGTGGCTGCCAAGCAGTAACAGGCAGGTATTATGTGTCTGAATCCAAGGGCAACGGCATTCTTAAAGAAGGCGTTTATACGTTTGATGCAAATGGAGTTTTAATCTCTGAATGAGATATTTCCTCTCTCGCCTTCGGGCGAGAGAGGATGCTATGCAGATTGGTTCCTCCGCGTGGTGCATGGCGGGCAACGAGGCGGTGTCTCGGCTAATTCCAATATAATTCATATTTTTATATTTCAAGTGAGAAAAAGCGGCGATGATATATTTTATATTAATTCTATTTTCTGTTAATTTCATGTTATGTGAAGAGTATATTCTTGTTGCGCTTTTTACATATCAATGCATGAAAACTAAAAAGATAAAAATAGATACGAAGTTTTTTGTTCTTGTACTATTTTCGGTTGTATATTTGGCTGTTTTGCTTATAACTGCCGACCGGTTCAATGTTCAAATAGCTATATTACCTGTAGCCTATCTTTTAGGGTATAATTTAAATATTGATAAAAAAGAGCCGCGTACTCTTGCTTGTTCTGTGCTTGTGTGTCTCTCACTTGGCATGTGTTTGCATATATTTTTGAACTTTTGTGCCGAAATTATAAAATACGGCGGCATCAAATATGGAGCTGTACACTATGACATTTGGTCAGGCAATATATCTTCTTCGACCGGACAAATGATTAACTATACATTTGCAGCGACTATTTTAACATATATTATTGTGAAGAATAAAAAGCATCTGCTTGCATTGTTGCTTATTATACCTTCGCTTTTATTTGGCGTGATTGTTGGAAGCAGAACATCAATAGTGATTTCAGTTATATCGGTTTTGGTGGGGTTGATAGTTTTGTGTTTTAACGTCAATACGAAAAAAGCAAGGGTTTCAATTGCTATGATAATCGCACTAATGCTATTTATTGTTTTCGCTTTACAATTTAATATATTCGGAATATCGGATATTATTGGAAAAAGCTATTTGATGACTAGATTGGATTTAGCAAAAAACAACAATGCTGGGGTGTTAGATACAGAAAGATGGCAGATAAAGATGGAGTATATTAAAAAAATGTTTGAACATCCGTGGGGAGGTGGAAGCATTCGAAGGTTAGTAAACAACAATTACGCACACGATTTATTGCTTGATGTTTATAGTGAAGGAGGCATTATGTCTTTCCTTTTAATGGCTATTTACTTAATTATGTTGGTGAAAAGCATGATCTGTTTTATAAAAAAGAGTAAATCACTTGATATTAAGGTGCTATTTATACCGTTTTTAATTGTGGTATTGATGCAGATGATGTTGGAACCGTTACTTGAAGGTGCTCCAGTTTTTATGCTTAGTCTTGTCATGATTGACGGACTTGTTACAAATGTTAATAAAGTGAGGTGTGAAGATGAAAGTCGCATTCATTTCTAATTATTTTAATCACCATCAAAAGCCGCTCGCCGATGCACTTAATAAATTGTGCGACGATTACCATTTTATTTCGACCAGCCAAATAAGTGCCGAACGCTTGGCACTTGGGTATAAAGAGATTAATGCGCCATATGTGATAGATATTCACGATGGTGTTAATATGCAGAGTGTAGAACATATTATCAAAGAAGCGGATGTGGTGATTGCCGGATCTGCACCGGAATATCTGCTGAAAGAACGTAAAAAAATAGGTAGGCTGATTTTTAGATATTCAGAAAGGCCGATAAAAGGTAAGAGAGAGCCGATGAAATATCTCCCCAGGCTGCTAAAATGGAACTATTATAACCCGCGAACAGCCCCAATCTATCTTTTAAGTGCAAGCGCATATGCTCCTTATGAATACAGCCGATTTGGTCTGTTCAGAAATAGAATGTTAAAATGGGGATACTTTACAGAAACGGAAATATATCCAGATGGATTTAAAACGCTTTGCAATATGAAGAAAAACAACTCTATTCTGTGGGTCGCACGTATGATCGGACTGAAGCATCCAGAGACTGCAATTAAAATTGCGGAAATGCTCAGAAATGAGGGGTATTCTTTTACGCTGGAAATGATTGGAGATGGTCCGCTAAGAGCAGACATGGAGGCACTAATCTCTGAAAAGCGCTTGAGCAATTATGTATTCCTATACGGCGCAGCGACCCCTGAAAAAGTCAGAACAGAGATGAAAAAAAGCGAGATATTCCTTTTTACATCCGATAAAAACGAGGGCTGGGGCGCAGTTTTGAACGAGGCGATGAATTCAGGCTGCGCGGCTGTTGCCTCTCACGAGATAGGAGCGGTGCCGTTCCTTATCAAAAACGGAGAAAGCGGAATTATATACAAGGACGGAGATTTTGCGGATCTTTTTTTAAAAATAAAAAAATTGCTTGATGATAAAGAATTGTGTCACAACATTGGCAAAAAAGCTTATGAAAGGATAGTCGGTGAGTGGTCCCCTCAGATCGCGGCAGAAAGATTAATCTCTGTTTCCGAGGATATCCTTTCAGGAGGAAAAGGCATGGGACTTTACGGGTCCGGTCCGTGCAGTAAAGCGGAAATATTGAAAGATGATTGGTTTAAAGTATGAAATTTAAAACGTTTAAAAGGTGTATTTTTCTTCCGTGGGTAAACGGGATTTTTGCGGGAACCGGCGCTTTTAAAACAAAAAGAGCTCTCCTTCGCGCTTCCGGATATGATATAGGCGACGGCACAAAAGTCGTGGGACCGATACATTCCAGCGCAGAGTTGCACATAGGCAAAAACTGTTGGATAGGCAAGAACTTTGTGTGTAACGGAAACGGACGCGTGGATATTGCGGATAATTGCGATATCGGACCGGAAGTTACGTTTCAAACAGGGGGGCATGAGATAGGCGATGCGGAAAGAAGAGCAGGAAAAGGCAGAAAATTCCGTCAATCCGTGGGAAAAGGAACGTGGATAGGCGGCAGAGTTACAATTCTCGGAGAAACATCTATCGGAAACGCCTGCGTTGTTGCGGGATGCGCCTGCGTTGTTAAGAGCGTCGGCGATAATATGCTGGTCGGCGGCGTTCCGGCAAGGAGTATAAGAAATCTTGAGTGCATTGAAAAAACTGTTACGGAATAAGGTTGCAAAAAACGCCGGCTGGTTGATCTGCGGACGCATTATTCAGATGCTGATAAACTTTTTTGTCGGCATATACACCGCAAGATTTTTGGGACCGGCGGATTACGGCCTGATAAATTATGCCGGAGCGTACACGGGCTTTTTTGCTTCCGTCTGCACGCTCGGAATCAATTCCGTTATTGTGAAAGAACTTGTAGACAATCACAAAAACGAAGGCACTGTGCTCGGAACGTCCATGCTTTTAAAGGCGATTTCGAGTATCCTTTCCGCCGTAAGTATTTTTTGTATTGTTTTCGTTGCGGACAATGGCGAGCCCGTCACGATAGCCGTGGTCGCGCTGTGTTCGCTCGGTATGATTTTCAATTTGCTCGAAACCTTTAATTATTGGTTTCAGTCCCGTCTTGAATCAAAAATAACGGCGATTGCGACCCTTGCGGGATATATGATTACCGCCGCTTACAAGGTGTTTTTGATAGTCACGCAGAAAAGCGTTGTTTTCTTTGCGCTCGCAACTTCTCTTGATTATATCGTCGTCGGAATTATCCTGATATGTTTTTATAAGGCGAAAAAAGGTCAGAAACTCAGGTTTTCGCCGGATTACGGAAAAAAACTGCTGAAATCCAGCTGGCATTTTATTCTGCCCGCCGTGATGGTGTCCGTTTACGGTCAAACGGATAAGTTTATGCTGAAACAAATGATCAGCGATTCCGAAATAGGGTATTATTCCACGGCGACCGCTTTATGCACTTCGTGGTGTTTTGTATTGCAGGCGATAATCGACTCTTTTTATCCCACTATCATGGAGGATTACAAAGCGGGAAATCTTGCTTCGTATGAACGGAAAAACAAGCTTCTTTATGCGTTGACTTTTTATATCTCCGCGTTTGTTTCGGTTTTCTTCTGTTTTTTGGCGCATCCGATAATTCGGATACTGTACGGCGACGCTTTTCTTGCCGCTGTATCTCCGTTGCAGATAATAACGTGGTATACGGCTTTTTCGTATCTGGGCGTTGCAAGGAATGCTTGGATAGTATGCGAGAACAGGCAAAAATATTTAAAATGGGTTTACGGCTCCGCCGCCGTTTCGAATGTTTTAATCAATTTATTGTTGATTCCCCCTTTCGGAGCGTCGGGCGCGGCGGCGGCTTCGCTTATTGCGCAGGTGATAACCACGATGATCGCCCCCGCTTTTATTCCGGGATTGCGCTCCAATACAAAAATGATGGTCGACGCGATTTTTCTTAAAGGCATATTCCCTCTGAAAAAGAATAAACCAAACGGCAAAACAAAATAAGCGAGATATACTCGCGGAAACATCGGAGATTTTAAAATGGGATTGTTTACCGATAAAACTTTACTTATCACCGGTGGGACCGGTTCCTTCGGCAACGCGGTACTCAACCGGTTTCTCGGCACGGACATCGGAGAGATACGCATATTCTCCCGCGATGAGAAGAAGCAGGACGATATGCGTCACGAATTCCAGACGAAGATGCCCGAGGTGGCAGATAAAATCAAATTTTACATAGGAGATGTCCGCAGTCTCGAATCGTGCCGGGGTGCGATGCACGGCGTGGACTACATTTTCCACGCGGCAGCACTGAAGCAGGTACCGTCCTGCGAATTTTTCCCGATGGAAGCGGTACGCACCAATGTCATCGGCACTGACAATGTGCTGACTGCCGCGATTGAGGCCGGCGTGGAATGCGTCATCTGCCTTTCGACAGACAAGGCGGCTTATCCGATCAATGCAATGGGTATCACCAAAGCAATCGAAGAGAAAGTCGCAGTCGCAAAATCGCGCAATTCGGGCAAGACAAAAATCTGTTGCACCCGCTATGGCAATGTAATGTGTTCGCGCGGCTCGGTTATTCCGCTGTGGATCGACCAGATAAAGAATGGCAATCCGATCACCATCACAGAGCCCTCCATGACCCGTTTCATCATGTCGCTTGAAGAAGCAGTCGATCTTGTTTTGTTTGCTTTCGAACACGGCGAGAACGGCGACTTGCTTATCCAGAAAGCTCCTGCCTGCACGATAGGAACACAGGCACAGGCTGTCTGTGAGCTGTTCGGCGGCAAGAAAGAAGATATCAAGGTCATCGGTATCCGTCATGGCGAGAAGATGTACGAGACTCTGCTCACCAATGAGGAATGCGCGAAAGCCATCGATATGGGCAACTTCTATCGCGTTCCTGCCGACAACCGCGGACTGAATTATGATAAATATTTCAAAGAGGGTGACGAAAAGAGAAACACCCTCACCGAATTCAATTCCAACAATACACGCATCCTGAATGTTGAAGAAACAAAGGCGAAGATAGCTTCGCTTGCGTATATACAGGACGAGCTTGCAAAGGTGGGAAAATAAATGTTTGAACAAGTGAAGTGGCATGAAAACGGCAAATTAAAGCTGCTGATTATCGTCGGCACGCGACCGGAGATCATCCGGCTTGCCGCGGTGATTACCAAGTGTCGCAGATATTTTGATGTGATTCTCGCCCATACGGGACAGAACTACGACTATAATCTCAACGGCGTGTTCTTCAAAGACCTGAAGCTCGCCGATCCGGAGGTTTATCTTGACGCAGTCGGCTCAAATCTCGGCGAGACCTGCGGAAATATTATCGCAAAATCATATACGCTCATGGCGGAAATCAAGCCGGATGCCGTGCTTGTTCTCGGCGATACAAACAGCTGTCTCTCCGTCATTGGGGCAAAGAGACTGCACATACCGATCTTCCACATGGAAGCGGGCAACCGCTGCAAGGATGAGTGTCTGCCGGAGGAGACAAACCGCCGGATTGTTGACATCATTTCGGACGTCAATATGGCATACTCCGAGCACGCACGCCGCTATCTTGCCGATTGCGGACTGCCCAAAGAGCGCACTTATGTCACGGGCTCCCCTATGGCAGAGGTGCTTCATAACAATCTCGCTGAAATCGAGGCAAGCGACATTCACACTCGTCTCGGACTGGAAAAAGGAAAGTATATTCTTCTTTCCGCTCACCGCGAGGAAAATATCGACACGGAAAAGAATTTCACAAGCCTTTTCACGGCAATAAACAAAATGGCGGAGAAATACGATATGCCCATCCTCTATTCCTGCCATCCGAGAAGCCGCAAAAGGCTTGAAACAAGCGGTTTTGCGCTCGACCGTCGCGTGATTCAACACGAGCCGCTCGGGTTTCATGATTACAATTGCCTGCAGATGAACGCTTTCTGCGTCGTTTCGGACAGCGGGACACTTCCCGAAGAAAGCAGTTTCTTCACTTCCATTGGTCATCCGTTTCCGGCAGTCTGCATCCGCACTTCCACCGAACGTCCCGAAGCTCTGGACAAGGCTTGCTTTATCCTTTCGGGAATCGACGAAAAAGGACTGCTTCAGTCGGTCGATACGGCGGTCGAGATGAACAGAAACGGCGACTACGGCATTCCCGTACCGGACTACATTGAGGAGAATGTTTCTTCCAAGGTAGTCAAGATTATTCAGTCGTACACGGGTGTGGTCAACAAAATGGTGTGGAGAAAAGACACATGAACATACTGATTACAGGCGCGAAGGGCTTTGTCGGGCGAAATCTCACGGAGAATCTGAAGAACATACGCGACGGCAAGAATCGCACGTGCCCGAATATACAGATTGACGAAATTTACGAATACGATATCGACAGCACCGCAGAGGAGCTGGACGAATACTGCGCAAAAGCGGATTTCGTATTCAACCTCGCGGGAGTTAACCGCCCGAAAGACCCTGCTGAATTCAAGGCGGGGAATTTTGGCTTTGCCTCAACTCTGCTTGACACGCTGAAAAAGCATCATAATACATGTCCCGTCATGCTTTCGTCCTCGATTCAGGCGACGCTTGCGGGACGCTTCGGCACATCGGAATACGGACTTTCCAAGAGAGCCGGCGAGGATTTGTTCTTCTCCTATGCAGAGGAAACCGGAGCGAAGGTGCTGGTTTACCGCTTCCCGAATCTTGTCGGCAAGTGGGTGAAACCGAACTACAACAGTGCCGTCGGCACGTTCTGCAATAACATCGCAAATGACCTGCCGATCACGGTCAACGACCCGTCGGTCGAGCTGGAAATGCTCTTTATCGACGACCTCATGGAAGAGATGTTTGATGCGCTGGAAGGCAAAGAACATCACTGCGAATTTGACGGAGTGAGTACAGTGCTCACCGAAAACGGCAGATACTGTGCCGCACCTGTGACACACAAGGCGACACTCGGATATATCGTCGAGTGCCTGCACAGATTCCACGACCAGCCGAGCACGCTCGTGATACCGGAGATGCCGAACGGTAGCTTTGAAAAGAAACTGTATTCGATGTATCTCTCTTATCTTCCGAAAGAAAAGGTGGCTTTCCCTCTGAAGATGAATATTGACGCTCGCGGCAGCTTCACGGAACTGCTCAAAACAGAAAAATGCGGTCAGGTCAGCGTGAATATCTCAAAGCCGGGAATTACAAAGGGTCAGCACTGGCATAACAGCAAGTGGGAATTTTTCATCGTCGTGTCAGGGCATGGACTCATTGAAGAACGCAAGATTGGCACGGACGAAGTCCTACGCTTTGAGGTAAGCGGAGAGAAGATCGAGGCGGTGCATATGCTCCCGGGCTATACGCACAATATAATCAATCTTTCCGACACAGATGATCTCGTCACCGTGATGTGGGCAAACGAGCAGTTTGATCCGGAGCATCCGGATACATTCGGAGAAAAAGTATAACCAAAAAGGAGGGCAGGTATGGAGAAGATAATCCACGCGATGATGGATTTGATTGCAAGTGAAGTTTGCGGCATGACAATCGACAGGTCGCAGTATGAGTTGACCGACGAAGAACTTGTGAAGCTCTACAAACTCGCAAAATCTCATGACCTTGCTCACCTTGTCGGCGATGCGCTGATAAAAAACGACCTCATCGGCGATGGTGAGGTCAAGGCAAAATTCCAAAAGCAGATAATGCTCGCAGTTTACAGATATGAGAAGATAAACTATGAGCTTGGGCGACTGCGCAAAGTCCTGAATGAGGCAGAGATTCCGTTTATACCTCTCAAAGGCTCTGTCTTGCGCCGATATTACCCCGAGCCTTGGATGAGGACAAGCTGTGATATTGATGTGCTTGTTCACGAAGAAGCGGTCGATCAGGCGGCACAGACGATCGTGGAAAAGCTGGGATATACCTACGAAAAAAAGCAATACCACGATATTTCGCTCGTGTCGGATGGCGGAGTGCATCTCGAGCTTCATCACACCATAAAAGAGAACAAAGCAAACATAGACGCGCTTCTCTCGGAATGTTGGGACTACGCAGCCCCTTCTGACGATTACGAGTGCTGCTTCACCAACGAGTTTTTCTATTTTCATCAGATTGCACATGCGTCGTATCATTTCCTTCACGGCGGATGCGGAGTGCGCCCGATTCTGGATTTGTATCTGCTCCAAAAAAAGATGCCTTTTGACAGCACAGTGCTTGATGAAATGCTCGAAAAGAGCGGAATAAAGAAATTCTTTGATGCCGCCAAAGCCCTTTCCGAGGTGTGGTTCGGAGGTAGTGAACATTGTGATGTCACGCGCCGCATGGAAGATTATCTTCTGCGCGGTGGGGTTTACGGAAGCACTCAAAACTCGATGGCAGTCGGTCAGCAGAAGGAAAAAGGAAGGATCGGGTACATCATCAACCGTATCTGGCTTCCGTATGAGCTTCTCTGCATCACATATCCGAGGCTTAAGGGACGGAAATATCTTCAGCTTTTCTATGAGATAAAGCGTTGGCTTCGCATATTCAATCCCGAGGCGAGAAAGCACAAAAGACGCGATCTTGACGCGATAAAAAAATTGAGTGCAAAACATAAAAGCGACGTGAACAGTATGCTGAATGAGCTTGGACTTATGTGATTTACGGCGGCGTAGGTTACCGCATAAACGCAAAGAACAGACTGAAACCAAAGAAATTCTCTCAAAGCTTGAAATTGATCATTGAAATCACAGATTGTGCATAGGTACACAAATGTTTTTCGGGCTGACCATATCTACAATGCAGAAAGGAAATAACATTTGAATATGCGACAGAATAAAAAAGAAACAGCTCCTGCGACGCAAAAAAAGCGCTTCGGCAACAGGTGGTTGTTGGCACTCTACGATCTGCTTCTTCTCTTTATGGTAGATGTTGTCCTGCTTGTCCTGTACAGGGGCATGGAAGGACTGGAGCCTATGGATATCGTTGTGCAGGGCATAACAGCGGCAGCGTGTATTTTCTTTATGCGTTGGTTTTGGAAGGTGTACAGTCAGGTGTGGCGATACGGCGGAATACAGAGCTACATAAGACTGCTCGTTTCCGACGGCTGTGCATTCCTGCTGTATTATCTCGTTGAACAGTTCCTGCCGGTCAGACACATCTCGTTTGAAAGAGTGTTGTGCATCAGCTGCCTGTCGTTGCTGGGTTCGCTGACAATCCGTATGGTATATCGCTATGCATACAAATGCTGCGACAGAAATACCGTGCTGGGACGGATTCTGAACGTCATTGTCAAGATGTTTGCGGGAAACCGTATTGAGCTTGACAATAACGAACAAACAAATAAAATCCGTGTCGCAATCGTCGGAGCCGGAAAGGTCGGAGTCAGTCTGGCGGAAGAACTGCTCAGCAATCGCACATCTGCATACGTTCCGAAATGTTTTATTGATACCGACCCGGAAAAAACGGGCAGACAGATTCAGGGGATTCCGGTTATTGCCGACGATGAAGTGGTATATGAGGCACTGGAGCATTACGGCATCCAGGAGATTATCATTGCCTTACCGCAACTGTCATCCGAGGAAAAGAAAGAACTGTACGAAAAGTACAAACCTTTCCGTTGCAAAATCAAGATATATGATTACCCGACCATGCAGCAGGCGGGTGAAACCAAGCGCCACCTTCGAGAATTTGATGTGGAAGAACTGCTGTTCCGTAAGCCGATCGTGGTGACGGACGAAAAGACGGGAGCTTATTACCGTGACAAGGTAGTCCTGATCACGGGCGGTGGCGGAAGTATCGGCAGTGAGCTCTGCCGGCAGGTGGCGAAGATGTTTCCGAAGCAGCTCATACTTCTTGACATCTATGAAAACGGCGTGTACGATGTTCAGCAGGAACTGAAGATTGCATACAAAAATAATCTCGATATTTGTGTTGAAATCCTTTCTGTATGTAACCGTCCGGCACTGGAAAGAGTTTTTGATTGGTATCGTCCTCAGATCGTCATTCATGCGGCGGCGCACAAGCACGTTCCGCTGATGGAGCATAATTGCTGTGAGGCGATTGAGAACAATGTGTTCGGCACCCTCAATACAGTAGAACTTGCAGAGAAATACCGTGTCCAGCGCTTTATGATGGTGTCCACGGATAAAGCGGTTAATCCGACCAACGTCATGGGCGCAACCAAACGGATGTGTGAGATGATCGTGCAGAGCCACAGCAAGACTTCGGATTACACGACGTTCAGCGCGACGCGCTTCGGCAATGTGCTCGGAAGTGCCGGCTCGGTGATTCCGCTTTTCAAGCGTCAGATCCTGAACGGCGGACCGATTACGGTGACGGACAAGCGTATCATCCGCTACTTTATGACCATTCCGGAGGCAAGCCAATTGGTGCTTCAGTCAGGTGCCATGGCAAAGAACGGGGAGCTGTTTGTGCTGGACATGGGAAAGCCTGTCAAGATCCTTGATCTGGCTGAGAATATGGTGCGCCTTAGCGGATATGAGCCGTATCGGGATATTGATATCGTCGAAACCGGTCTGCGTCCGGGTGAGAAGCTGTATGAGGAACTGCTGGTCAACACGGAAGAGCTGGACAAGACCGAAAACAGTCTGATTTTCATTGAACGGGACGAGCCTATCGACAGGCATGAACTTGCTGTAAAGCTGTCGATCCTGAAGAAAGCCTGTCTCGGCGGAGATGATGAAGAAGCAAAGGAAGCCCTGCATCAGGCGGTTCCGACCTTCCATCGCCCCGAAGAAGTGAACGCCGAGGCGCAAAAGGCAAAAGAAATGAAAGTTGCCGCCACGGTGTGAATGGCGGCTCAGTGATCTGCCGCAGTCAAACAGGCAGAATAATCGCGGGGGTGACGCAAAAGCTTCGCACCTTGCTGCGTGTAGTTGCGACCTCATGCCTTGCTACGGTTCCGTGCCGCTATGGAGAATGCCCTGCAGAATTTCAGCGTTCTGCAGGGCGTTTTGCAATCAAATATTTTTGGAGTGATATAGTTTCAGGGAATCAATTTCTAATCGGGCCTGCGGACAAAATCCTGGACAGAAAGAAAGGAAGGGATTATGTACTGTGACGGAATAGGAACAATATCTATGTGACACTCTCTGCTGCGAAATTTCTTGAAATAGCGAATTTCGGTTTCTGAGCCTTCGCAAATCAGATACACAACGGGATTTCTTTTTCGACTGCCGAAACTCCTGCGTTCTACCTCTTTGATTCTTCCCATATCAGATACCTCCTCCGACAAACGGAATTGCCCCGTATCGTCCTTGCAGGTATCCTCGTGCGATATTTTCTTCCTTTCTCGGAGAAAATTCAGTAAGGGCATAAATATCGGTTTCCATTGTTTTTTCGTTTTTCTCTGCAAACCAAATCTGATCGCGACGCAAAAGTTTCAGATCAAGTAAGCCTGTATCGTGCGTGGTAAATATCAGCTGTGCGTGCTTATCATTGATTGTCTGATCCTGAAACATTTCAATCAGATGTCTGGTTAAAAGCGGATGCATACTTGACTCTATTTCATCTACTACAAGCACAGCTCCGGCTTCAAGTGATTCAATCCAAGAACCGATTCGTGAAAAGAATCGCTGTGTTCCCATTGATTCCTGTCCCAACAGCAAAGAATACTGTTTTTTGCTCCCGTCCGCTTTTTCCAATTGGTGGACCGTTGCTATCGTCGGCTTTTCTTTTGTTCCCGACAATACCACATCACAGATGCCCAAGTCCGCAAACATCATTTCTTCCAAAACACGGTTCTTGTTATCTCCACCCTTACGAATGGCATCAAGTGTAGTGTTGTTAGATACCCCTGTTGCAATAAGTCCGCGCAAATATCTTTGAAACCAAAGATATGCCTTTTCCGTCTGCGGACAATTCCACTCGTTTGAGCTTGTAAGATATAGGCGATTTTCAGAGGTACGTCCGGCAAGCGTTAATTGCTCTTGAATACTCTCACGAAACTCGTATTTATCATTATCCCTCGAAAAGACAAGCGCCTCTCTGCCATTGGGCCAATGATAAAGATACTCGCTTATGATTCTGTCTCTATTGAAGGAATAACCGTAAGCATATTTTGTTCCCTCATAATAATAGATAATTTCAAAATCTGTCGGTCTTTCATCTTTATCATCTGTAAAGGCAAACGGTTCCCACGGAAGTTCCGCACCTTTCAACGGTTTTGCATATTCACCGCATACCATATCACGCATTAAAAGCAAAGCTTGAATCATATTACTTTTGCCCGCGGCATTTGCACCGTAAATCGCCATAACGGGAACAAGTTCTTTTTTTCCATCCGGGCTGATCAAGCACTCTTTTAACGATTTATCGGCAGTTGCTTTCATGCTGATAACTGCTTTTTCCTTTATGGAACGATGGTTCGTTACTGAAAATTGCAACAGCATTATCGTGTCCTCCCACAATAAAAATCCTACTATATATTATACAGCGCAAAGTCGGCTTTGTCAAGATTTATTCCTATTATTTGCAGAACATTTGCAAATAATACGTGTAAATTCATTTTTCTGAGTTTCAAAATAAAAAATAGGGTATGGGACAATGCTCATCACATCGTCCCATACACCAAACTGTTTACGGCAAATCGCGCTCGCTTTTCTTTTCCTTATCCTCTTTTCTTGTGCCCGAAATCAAAAGCTGCTGTTTTTCTTTCAATCTTTCAAGAAGCGAGGTTTTGTCCCTACCCGGCTTTGCCTCTTTCGGTGTCTCAGTGTTATTGTGCTTGCCGTCGATCATGTTATAATTTTGTTTCGTAGAAATCTGCACTGCACACAAGTACTCGACCTTCTCCAAGTATTTTATCCAATCTTCTTTGATACCGAACAGCCGTGCTCTCGACCTCGATTCAGGCGACGCTTGCGGGCATCGGAATACGGACTCTCCAAGAGAGCGGGGACTTTTTTACAGCCCCTTTCCCTATGTAGTTTTCTTCAATTCAGTCCAATTCTCTTGGATAAATCCATCAGAGCATACAAGAATCGGGCAACGGGTGTCAATGTTGTCAGCGTCGGGTCGCCCTCGCGTATTCTCATGGTGCGACGAATTTCCTTTGGAATGACAACTCTGCCGAGATCATCTATGCGTCGCACAATTCCTGTTGCTTTCATTTATATAAATCCTCCAAATTTTCATTTTACAAGAATATTTTGTGGTGATAACAACTATATTGTTTGCGCTTTTGGGGGATTTATGCAATAGTTTCGGTTTTCGCTTGTGTTTATTTATAATGTTTCATAATATAATAGGCGGTGCTTTGAGAAATCGGCTGATTTTTGCAACTATTATATACTTAATATCTCACTTCTCAATGTATCATTTTTATGAGCAGAAGCGGAATAAATATAAAAAATAAAGCATCAATCCGGCTTTTGTTGTGATGCTCGCCTGCCGACGATATGCCGGCTCATGCACCTTTTTATAAAATCTATTTTACGTTTTTTTCGGATATGTTCATCATTTTTCATTATTTCAAACTATTTGCCGCTTGTCGCATATTTATACGGAACCTGAGAAAACCGACAGGGAAGTGCCTGCCGGTTTTTTCATGAAACGGTGCCGCCGCGGATTTTCTTATTTATCTCGAAAATTTCCATTTTGCCATCGATATACGGCATATACATTTCAAGCCCGTCCGGGCACGAAACGCCGTCGCATCCCGCGCATCCCGCACAGTCTCCGCTGCCGAGCGACTTGCGGACTATCGCCTCACGCTCTTCACGCGTAGTATTTTTGATGAGATATCTTTCTCTTGAATCCATAAAAATCGCCTCCCGTAAAAGTATGCTTTGCGGGAGACTATTTTATGCGTTTTTTCAGAAAAGCTCGGGGCGGTTTGCTATACGGTCGGCTTCCGTCAGCTTTCTTGCGACACGGCAGGGATTGCCGTATGCGAGAGAGCCTGCGGGGATTGATTTTGTAACAACAGAGCCTGCGCCGATAACGGAGCCTGTACCGATTGTCACTCCGGGAAGTACCGTGACGCTTCCGCCGAGCCAACAATTATCTTCTATAGTTACAGGAGCGCTGTATTCAAAGCCGGTGTTTCTGTCCTCATGGCAGAGAGGATGAATGGGCGTGAGTATAGAACAGTTCGGACCGATAAAAACATTGTCACCTATAGTAACGCGATTTTCATCGAGGACGCAGAAGTTGAAATTTGCATATGAATTTTTTCCCATGGAGATGTGTGTGCCGAAATCAAAATAAACAGGTCCCTGCAAATAGACGCCCTCAGCATGGTCAGGCATCAGCAGGCTGAGGATTTCTTCACGCTTTTCCGCTTCGCTCTCCGGTATCGCATTGTACTTCTGACATAATTCATGTGCATGCCTGCGTGCCTCCGGCATTCCTTCGGCGAAAGGATTGTACATTTTGCCGAAAAACATCTTCTCTGCTTCTGTCATGATTTTTCTCCTGTTTTTTTATTTTCAATATACCATATTTCGCGGCGTTTTTCAATAGTATATGATATTTATCGGCAAAAAATGACGGTAAAGACGTATTGACTAAACGCGCGACTTGTGATATACTGTTTATGGTCAGTTTCATGATACGGGAGGTGATTTCATGCCGGAAAAGAATATCAAGGTGATAGCACAGAACAGAAAGGCGCGCCATGATTTTTTTGTGGACGATACTTATGAAGCGGGCATAGCTCTTTTCGGCACCGAGGTGAAATCGCTTCGCGCGGGTGCTGTCAATTTAAAGGATTCATATTGCTATATCAAGGATGGCGAGATATTTTCCACAGGCGTGCATATCAGCCCATATGAAAAAGGCAATATTTTCAATCGTGACCCTCTTCGCGAAAGAAAACTGCTTATGCACAAGCGCGAGATTCTCAAACTAAACATGCTGGTGGGCAAGCAGGGCTATACTCTTGTTCCGCTTTCGCTTTATTTCTCGGGAAAGAATGTGAAAATGGAGCTTGGCTTATGTCGAGGCAAGAAATTATACGACAAGCGTGAAACAGAGGCGAAGAAGCAGGCGGCAAGAGAAATTGACCGCTATGAAAGAGAGAGCAGAAAATAAAAGAACTCTCCTATATGGGGCCGTAAAGGTTTCGACGGGGATTTTGCAGTACGGTAAGCGAGCGGAGATGCGATACCTCCTTAAACAATCGCAAACTTAAATATAAACGCTAACAATAATAAAATAGCAATGGCTGCCTAACGGCAGTGCTGCGGCTTTTCAGCCGCCCGTCACTCCCTTGAGTATCACGGCTTGGGACTTGGCGTCATGCAGTGATGAACGCGAACGGAAATTTTTCCTGTTGTATCCGTCGTGAATAAAACAGATACTTTTCATGCAGCCTGACTGACGGCGGTATGAGAGGGAAATTCAAAAGACAGTCTGCGCTCGGAGAAAGCTGTATGAATAGATTTTCGGACAGGGGTTCGACTCCCCTCGGCTCCACCAAAAAAAAATCCGCATATGCGGATTTTTCTTTTTACCTATTACTTTTCCACTCTTCACCTTTACTCGGTTTCATACTCTCTTTGTCATCCATGAGAGAATATCGCGATAAACCGTATCGCGACAGGTTTCGTTGAGTATTTCGTGGCGTGCGCCTTCATAGAGCTTAATTGTGAGGTCACGCACACCGGCTTTCCGGAGCGTTTCATAAATCTTTGTAACACCTGCGCCGTAGTCGCCGACGGGATCCATAGAGCCGGAGACAAGGAATATCGGTATGCCGGATATCGCCATATGGCGGAACCACTCACGCGAGTTTGCATTCCTATTGAGCGTCATAAGGTCGCGCATTGCGGAAACGGTGAATTTGAAGGTGCAGTATTTATCCTCGGCATATTTTGATATTTTCTCTTTGTCGCGCGTCAGCCAGTCGTAGGGTGTTTCGCCTTCAAATTTCTTACCGAAGGAGCCGAATGCCATATCATCAACCTTTTTTGATACGTACTTCTCGCCCTTTGCGGCGGCAATAGCCGTAGTGAGCGCGATTCCTGCCTCTGCCGCAGAATTTTTTGCGCCGGTGCCCATGATTATCAGTGCATTATATGAGTAAGGGTGATAAAATGCCGTGAGCCGCGCGATAAACGAGCCCATGCTGTGTCCGAGCAGAACCATGCGCAGTGCCGGATATTCAGCTTTTATCGCAGAGCCGACCGTGAAAACGTCTTCAACCATGATGCGCCAGCCGTCCTTGGAGGCGATAAAGCCGAGCTCATCATCTCCGCGCACGGTCTTTCCGTGACCGAGATGGTCATGTGCAACGCAGACAAATCCGTTTTCCGCCATGAAGCCCATGAAATCATCATATCTCTCGATATGCTCGGTCATGCCGTGGCTTATCTGGAGAATACCTTTTTTCTCTCCATCGGGAATATATACCTTCACATTGAGCGAATGAATCTTATCACCGCTCGGGATTTTTCTGTATTCTACGGAGTAACTCATTTTCTCCCTCCTCAGATACCTTTTTCGAGCAGATATGCACGAAGCACGGCAGCCTGTGTTTTGGAATCGGGGATTTTACCCTCCATTATCTCGTGCACCAGCTCCTCGAGCGGAACCTCGCAGAGATTGAGAAATTCATCGTCATCGAGCTTGCGCTCTGCGTATTTCAACTCCTTTGCCACATACATATGTATTATTTCATCCGAATAAGCGCAGGTGGGTATCAGCTCGCCGAGGTAAATGAGCCTGCCCGCCGTGATACCCGTTTCCTCGAGAAGCTCGCGGCGCACTGCTTCCTCCGGAGGCTCACTCTTGGAATTGAGCTTGCCCGCGGGGATTTCCGTCATCACTCTTGCGACCGGATAGCGGTACTGATACTCTATTATCACCTTGCCGTCGTCCGTTATCGGAACAACGCATGCCGCGCCGACATGGCGGATATATTCGCGCTTTGCCTTATCGCCGTTCGGAAGCTCTATATCATCGCTGTAAACATCGAGAAGTCTGCCGCGAAATACCGAGGTCGAATTTATCTGTTTTTCAATGAGGTCTGTGTTTTCAAATTGCTTCATTTTTATTTCTCCTTGTAGTAAAGCATACAGTGGCAGTAACCCTCGAAATCAGGGTCGGCTATCTGCTCGCGGAATTCCTTGCACATACATTTGTTGTCTTCCGTATGCGCTGTTTTGCAGGGGCAATAGCCGCCTGTGCGGCGCAGTCCCTCACGGATATTTTCCACTATTTCCTTGTTTTCATTGAGGCGTACTTTTCCCATATTGCACCTCTCATGATTCCGAGATAAGCTCTGCAAGTGCTTCTTTTGCACGGTAGCCGACGGATTTGTTCACTATCTCACCACCGCGGAAAAAGAGAAGCGTAGGTATGCTCGCAATGCCGTACTTTGCTGCAAGCTCGCCCTGCTCATCAACATTTACCTTGCCGATTTTTACTTCGGGATATTCTTCTGCCAGCTCATCGATGACAGGAGAGAGCATTTTGCAGGGCATACACCATGAAGCCCAGAAATCCACAATGCAGAGCCCGTCATGCGAGAGTATCTCTTTTTCAAAATTGTTTTTTGTCAGTTCCATAGTTTTTCGTCCTTTCTTTTTTAAAAATTGTCTTTTCATCTACAGTATATAATATATTCTTCCATTTTTCAAGGGCTATATAAGGTAAAATTGTTATCACTTTGTAAAAATTTGTCCATCAGTGCCGTTGCCTTGATAATATTTTTGCGCGAGGCAAATGCCGTCAGGCGAAAATAACCCTCTCCGAATGCACCGAAGCCCGAGCCAGGCGTGCCGACTACGCCCGCATGCAGGAGCGCCTCGAAAAACCGTTGCGAATTACCGCACCGGAGCCAGAGATAAGGCGAATTTCTGCCACCCGAGAAATATACTCCGCGGCGGCGGAGTACCTCGGCGAGTATAGCGGCGTTCTCCGCGTAATAGTCGATATTTGAGCGAAGGAGCGGCTTGCATTCTTCGGAGAGCGCCGCCTCGGCACCGCGCTGGATTATGTATGATACGCCGTTGAACTTCATATTCTGCCTGCGTGACCAGAGCGCACGCACCTCGGCACCGCTTATGCGAAGCTCGCGCGGGATAGCACACCAAGAGCATCGCACGCCGGTCATTCCCGCGGCTTTTGAAAAACTGCCCGTCTCAACAGCGCAGTATTTCGCTTCGGGAATTTCAAAAATGCTGTGCGGAAGGCTGTCGCGGATATATGCCTCGTATGCACAATCGAATATAATCAGCGAACCGCTTTTGAGGGCGAAATCGACCCATGCGGAAAGCCCCGCCCTGTCATATGCCGCGCCTGTGGGATTTGCCGGCGAGCAGATTGAGATAAGACAGCCGCTGAGCGGGAAATCCTTTGGCGGGGGCGGAAGAAATCCGTTCTCGCGCGTGGCGGGCAGCGAAACAAGCCTCTTGCCGCGCAGCAGACAGCTTTCACCGAAAACGGGATATGAGGGAGAGAGCTGCATGGCGCATGAGAAATCGAAAAGCTCCTGAATGGCGGAGAGATCGCTTTTCGCCCCATCGGAGATGAAAATTTCGTCCCACGAGAGCGCAATGCCAAAATCCGCGTACCGTGCCGCCAGCTTCTCGCGCAGGAAGGGGTAACCGCCATCCGGCGGATAACCGCGAAAGCCGCACGGTGTGCTCATTTCGAGAGATGCCTCAGCCATGGCACGTGATATCGGATACGGAAGCGGAAGCGTTACATCGCCTATGCCGAGGTTTATCACATCAGATTTTGGATGCTCTTTTTTATAATCTGCCAGCCGCCGTGCCACATCTGCAAAAATATAATTTTCCGGAATGCGCGTGAAATTTTCATTTGCCGAAATCAAAGCTTATCCTCCGTATCGTAAAATGTGCCGTCAAAAACGGTTTCCGCCGTGCCGGAGAGCAGAACACGGAAATTCTTTTTTACAGTGGCTTCAAAATCGCCGCCGCGCATATGAATTTTTATCGGCGTATCATACGGTAACAGGCAGTGATGGACGGCGGCGGCGGCAGAAGCGCACGCTCCCGTGCCGCAGGCGAGCGTTTCACCCGTGCCGCGCTCCCATACGCGCATATATATTTCGCCTCCGGCAACGCGGGCAAATTCCGCATTCACGCCCTCGGGAAAGAGAGGGTGATTAGCGAGCGCCGCGCCGATTCCCGCAAGATCTGTTTTTTCGGGGTCATCGGTGAAAAAGACGGCATGCGGATTTCCCATGGAAATGCAGGTGGCGCGGCAACTGCCGCCGAGAAGCCCGCCGATTGTGATGTAGCCCTCACGGTCGGGCGCGGCAAGCACGGGAACATCGGCGGCGAGAAACGATGCTCGCCCCATATCGGCAAGTGCGCTGACAAATCTGCCGCCTTTAAGCTTCAGCCAGAGTCGGCGTATGCCTGATGCCGTTTCGATTACGAGTGCGGTTTTTCCGGTGTATCCGCGCTCATAGAGAAATCTGCCGATGCACCGCAGAGCATTACCGCACATTTTGCCCTCGCTTCCGTCGGCATTGAACATACGCATTCGCGCATCAGCCTCGGAGGAGGGAAGTATCAGCACTATGCCGTCCGCTCCGATGCCGAAATGCGGAGGCGACATCTGCCGTGCCAGCTCTGCCGGATTTTTTATTTTCGTTTTGTCGCTCATGCAATCTATGAATATGTAATCATTTCCCGCGCCGTGCATTTTTGTAAAAGGAATTGCCATTTTCGTCCCCTCCGCGTTATTTTTCTCGGTGTATTATATGAAAACGGCGGATTTTTGTTAAAACGGAGCGGAGAAATGAGACCGCATGCTATGGAACTTTTCAGGTCGTCGCGGGAATCAAGCAAAGCTTCGCAAAATCGGTCAATTATTCCCCTGTCTCGGCGACGCCGACACACACGCTCCGCATATGTGTCAATTCCCCCTGTCTCGGCGACGCCGACACACACGCTCCGCATATGTGTCAATTCCCCACCGGAGAAGGCTTATAAAAAGTATTTTGTCTGCAACTAAAAATATCCTCACGCGGAATGTGTGAGGATATTTTTATGTATAATGGTGAATTATTCGGTTATGGGGTCGGGATTGACGCTCCAAGGGAGGTTGCAATGAGGACCTGTGCAAGGGAGTTCCTGCCAAACCATATTAGAATATCCACAACCATCACATACATATGAATAGCGATAAAAGTGACTTGCTCCGGAGTGATAGTGTGTTCCCGTCCATGTATATGTGGTATCACTGTGATTGCGCTTATAAAGTATAAATCTAAGCGGGGTGTTGTAATATGTTGATGGCTCATAGTACTGTGCATCATAGGCTTCATTTGTCCACACTTTGGAATTTGACGGTGCATTTTTAAATTTCAGTATGCCTGTGCGACCTGGCTTATGATACCAACCATCAGAGGTGAGCTTGGCAAAATGGTAGTCGTTTTCATTCATATTTGTTTTTTGATATTTCGTTTCCATTCTTGCGGCAATCACATTTTCCCATATGCCGACTGAAGTGGGGCAGTCATTTTGTATTTTGACACAGCTAAATCCGAAGACATCTGTTAAATCGTGTTTAACCATATCCGCCAAGGCATCCATACAGTGGACATTGTCTAAATCGTAGCCGAGGATAGAATATCCGGAAAGCTCTCCCGGATAGTAAAATTTATCTGTAAAACCAAGTGCATATGCATAGCAATTATACGATATCATTAAGATGTTAAATGAAACAAATGTACTGTCTTTTAATTTTGAATTTGGACCGAAAATGGAATTTACATCAACGCTATAATCCGGTTTTTCAGTAGAACGAATATCTAACGAAAAATCATTTTCGACTGCCAGAAGATGGGTGCCAAAAGACAGAACTATAGAAAGCGATATTATAATGGCAAGTAATCTTTTTTTCATTTTTGTCCTCATTATATTTATGTTTTCAAAATTGGCTTTAATATTCAAACTCATCCCAAATAGCTCTAATTTCATCGGAATAAGGATTTTCGATTCCGTAGTATTCGCATACAGCACTTTGAACCTTATACTTAAAAGCTGCGTGGCGCGTGTCTCCCATGACTACTGCATTTAGGTCGGGTTTTTCTTCAAATTGGGAAAATAGTTCAGATAAGCCACCATTCTTATATGGCTCATATATAGCAATATTGCGTTCTTCGAGAAACTTGACGAGTTCCTCTTGACTGAGAGACGAAAGCAACACTTTTCCTTTCGGCAGGTTGTTTGCTGTTATACTGCGTGTCTTGCCACAAGCGGAAAGCATGAGCACTGCCATGGCAATGACCAAGAGTAAGGCTAAAATTTTCTTCATTTTTGTCCTCCTTGTCGATTATCAAAGTTTATGCAAGTCAACTTGTTACTTTATTTTTCGCTTGTTTCTCGATTATAAAATGTTGGATATCCGTAATACTCCCTTACGATGTCATTTATTTCTTTAATAAGTTTTATACGAGCGTTTTCATAACTAAAGGTAAGTTCATGTATACTGTAAATATCATTTTCGAGAGATGCTATAACACTTTTAAAATCCATGTCAGCGCATTCTTCGGGAATAGTAGCTCCATGCTCTGTAATAAATTTATAGAGCTCCTCATTGCTCAAAGACGAAAGCAGTACCTTTCCCTTTGGCAGGTTGTCCGCCGTTATTCTACCGGGCTTTTCTTTTTCGCCACAGGCGGAAAGCATGAGCACCGCCATGGCGATGACCAAAAACAAAGCCAAAATTCTTTTGATATTCATATAATCTCCTCCTGAAATTTTTATTCTGATAAAAAAGCGCATAAACCGACCGTTGCAGTCCGGCTTATGCGCATACATGAATGATTTTTATCTGTCCTCTCCGAGACCGGGGGACATATCGTGCCTGCATGTGCCGTAAGCGGGACTGCACATAGGAAAAGCTACGCATAATGTTGCCTCCTGTCATATTTACATGTCAAGCATTTATCATACTTGTACCTGTATTATACCATATTTTATGCAAAATGACAATGGGCTTTGCCGATTTGTTTGTTAATAAATTGTGAACATTCGGTAATTACGCACTCTGCGGAGTGCGACAAGGGCGGCTTGCCCTTGACCCAGCCGCCTTCCCCAAAAGGCGGGCGAAAACTTTACTAAGTGAAGAAAAAGTGAAATATAATAAAAATCAAAGGGAAGCCGTGCGGCTTCCCTTTCTTTGCGTATTAACCTTTTTATCATTCCTATTTCGCTTTTGCGGCGCCGATGGCGGTAGCAAACTGTGCCTTTTCGGGGATTATGAAGTTCACGCCGAATTTCGGTGAAAGCGAGGTGAAAAGCTCGTTTGCCATCGGCATGGCGGCAAGATTTCCCGTGAGAACGATATCCTTTGTTTTCAGCGAGCGTGCCGCAAAAATGGCAAGCATACCTGCCGTTTCAAACACCATATTTATTATTGCGAGGGCGATATCGGCATTGGAGGCGACATCGGAAACCTTGCCGAAATTTGCCGCTGTCATATCAGGCGGAAGGTTAATCATTGATTCCTTTGATGAAATATCCTTTATGCGCAGGTCTACATTATCAAGCGAACCGTCTGCGGCAAGCTCTGTTATATGCTCTATCGATTCCATGCCGAGCATTATTTTCGAGAGTCCGACAAGCGTACCTCCGCCGATGCCTGTGCCGCCGAGATAATTTGTAATATAATCGTTGCCGTTCTTTTTGGCGTGGACTATCGCAGTACCCGTGCCCATGCTGACTACTACCGCTTCGTCAAGATGAGAGAGATAAAGCCCGCCGCGCGCCACACATTCAAATTCGCTTACCTTTTCGCAGGGGAGCGCATAAATAGGCTCTTTGAGATGCGACGAGCCGACGCCGGTGAGTATCACTTTTTCGATATCGCCGAGTCCGAGCCTGTTTTCGGCAGTGAATTTACCGAAGGCACCGTAGAGCGAGGTTATCGGATCTGTCGCCGTCACGAGCTGGGGCGCTATCATTTTTTCGCCGCTGAATGCCACTATTTTCGTAGTGCTTCCGCCTACATCTATACCTACTATGGTTTTCATTTTATCATTCCTTTTTTAGTGATAATTCTATTATTTTCGTTACAAGCTCAGGGTATGAGATACCCGCCGCCGCCGCTTCCTGAGGGATAAGACTTGCGGGTGTCATGCCGGGGAGCGTATTTGCTTCAAGGCAGATGAAATCGCCGCTTTTTTCATCGAGAATGAAATCGAAACGCGCATATACCGAAAGTCCGAGCGCACGGTATGCCGCCTCGGAAAGCGCGGCGATACGCGCCTCCTGCTCCGATGTGATATCGGCGGGGCAGATTTCCTCCGTCATGCCCGCCTGATATTTGCCCTCGTAATCGTAAAAGCCCGATTTCGGCTTTATTTCTATGCTCGGCAGAGCCTTTCCGTCGAGCACGCCGCAGGAAAATTCCCTGCCGGAAACAAAGCTCTCTATAAGTGTATCGCCTTCGTAGGACGAGACTTTTCCGAGAGCCGCTTCAAGCTCGGCTTTTGTATGTACGATGGAAACGCCGACGCTCGAGCCGAGGGAGCACGGCTTCACAACGCAGGGAAGAGCGATTTTTTCCGCATTTTCGCCACGGTAGATAAAGCCCTGCGGCACGGGAATGCCTGCCGCCGAAAAGAGCGTTTTTGAAATGCTCTTGTTCATGGCGAGATAGCACGGACCGTAGTCACTGCCTGTATACTTTATGCCGGCGCATTCGAGGACAGCTTGTATTCTTCCGTCCTCACCCATTCCGCCGTGAAGCGCGAGAAAGACGATATCTGCCGCCGCGCAGAGCTCGATTATGCCGCGCCCGATAAGGCGCTCACCCATGCCGCGCTCGGCTTTCAGTGCCGCGAGGTCCGGCTCGGTGCTCGGTATGGCATAGGAATAATTTCCGCAGGAACTGAACATATCCTGTATTTTTGTCGCATCTATATCGCTGTAGACGTCCGCGAGAGCTACGCTGTGCCCGAGAGAGCAGAGCGTATTCGCTATTTTGCATCCCGATGTGAGCGAAACATCGCGCTCATGACTGTAGCCTCCTGCGAGGACTGCTATTTTCATAAATTTTCTCCTGAAAAAGATTTGCCTGTTGTTTTCCTGCCTTTTTATCGGCTTTTATTTTGAGAGAAGCGCACGCACGGCGGCGAGCTTGGCGCAGACGGAAATAACCTCTGAAGAGAGCTTTATTTCATCCACGCTCGGGAAGGTCGGCGCTATGCGCAGATTGCTGTCTCTCGGGTCCTTGCCGTAGGGGAAGGTGGCTCCTACATTCGTCAGCGTAACGCCCGCTTCGCGGCAGAGGCGGAAAACCTCCTTTGCCGTGCCGCTCATTACATCGAGCGAGATGAAATATCCGCCCGTCGGCTTTGTCCACTCTGCAATTTCCGCGCCCGCAAGCTCACGCCCGAAAACGGAGAGCACCGCCTCGAATTTCGGACGGATTATTTCCGCATGACGTGCCATTATCGCCGTCAGTGCCTCCTTTGACGGTATATAGCGCGCATGGCGGAGCTGATTTATCTTATCATAGCTGATGATGCGCACGCCGAGCATTTTCCGGAACCACTTCGTGTTTTCCACGCTTGACATAAAGGCGGAAATACCGCTTCCCGGGGTCGTGATTTTCGAGGTTGAGGCAAATTCATAGACCATATTTTCGTTTGCCGTGCCGCGTGTGAGGGCGAGAATATCGGGGAGCGGCACAACGCCCGCAAAATCATGGACTGTATATGCATTGTCCCAGAAAATGCGGAAATCCGGAGCGGCCGGATGAAGCGCCGCTATGCGCCGCACCGTTGCCTCGCTGTATGTATACCCCGTGGGATTTGCAAACTTCGGAACGCACCACATTCCCTTGACTGCGGGATCGCGGAGCAGCTCCTCAACCGCGTCCATATCGGGTCCCTCCGATGTGATGCCGACGCTCAACATCTCTATGCCGAGCAGCTCGCACATGGCAAAGTGCCTGTCATATCCCGGGACGACGCAGATGAATTTTATCTTTCCCTGAGCCGACCACGGCGCATACCCTTCGCCGACGCCGAAAAGCATGGCGCAGGTCAGCGCATCGTACATGATATTCAGACTTGCCGAGCCTGTCACGGTAGTGCACTCTCGCGGAGCACCGCACATATATTCGAATATGCGTGCCGCCTCGTCCAGCCCCTCAAGCTTGCCGTACTGGCGCGCGTCGGTTCCGTTTTCGGATAGATAATCACCGTTCTTTCCCGTCACGCAGGAAAGCATGGGAGAAGCCATATCGAGCTGTTGCGCGGAGGGAAGTCCGCGTGCCATATTCAGAGAGAGCCCCATTTTGAGGAAGGCGTCATATCTTGATAAAAGAGCTTTTTCCTCCCCGATAAGCTCGCTTTTTGACATGAGATTGAAATTTTTCATCTGCTTTTGCCTCTTTTAATATGAAAAATGAAAAATCAGAATTCGGCGTTGCCTGTCGTTCTCGGGAAGGCTTCAACATCGCGGATGTTGGAAACGCCCGTGATATACATAATGAGACGCTCGAAGCCGAGACCGAAGCCCGCATGATGCGTGCCGCCGTATTTGCGAAGCTCCGTATACCACCAGTAATCCTCCGGATTGAGTCCGAAGCGCCCGTATGCCTCGAGAAGCTTATCCATGCGCTCCTCACGCTGGCTTCCGCCGATGAGCTCGCCAACGCCGGGGACAAGCATGTCCATAGCGGCTACAGTCTTGCCGTCGTCATTCTGACGCATATAGAATGCCTTAATCTCCTTGGGATAGTCCGTTACGAACACGGGCTTTCTGAATATCTGCTCGCAGAGGTATCTTTCGTGCTCTGTCTGCATATCGCAACCCCAGAAAGGCTTGTATTCAAATTCCTTGCCGCTTTCCTCGAGAAGCTTTATAGCTTCCGTGTATGTCACATGAGCAAAGCTGCTGTTAACTATATTATTCAGACGGTCGAGAAGTGTGTTATCTACGAATTTATTGAAAAATTCGAGGTCGGCAGGGCAGTTGTCCATTACATACTTTACGACATATCTTGTCATATTCTCGGCGAGAGCCATATCGTCCGCAAGGTCGGAGAAAGCTATTTCGGGCTCTATCATCCAGAATTCAGCCGCATGGCGCTGTGTATTTGAACGCTCTGCACGGAAGGTGGGACCGAAGGTATAAACCTTGGAAAAAGCCTGCGCGAAGCACTCGGCATTGAGCTGACCGGAAACGGTGAGGTTTGCCGCCTTGCCGAAGAAATCCTGCGTATAATCTACGCTTCCGTCCTCATTTTTCGGAACATCTGCAAGGTCAAAGCTTGTCACGCGGAACATTTCGCCCGCGCCCTCGCAGTCGCTCACCGTGATGAGCGGCGTATTTACATATACAAAGCCCTGCTCGGCGAAAAATTTGTGTATACCCTGAGCGGCGCAGGAGCGTACGCGGAATACCGCATTGAATGTGTTTGCGCGGGGGCGCAGATGCGCTATGGTGCGCAGAAATTCAAGCGAGTGGCGCTTCTTCTGGAGCGGGAAATCCGGTGTCGATGTGCCCTCGACCTCTATCTCGGCGGCTTTCAGCTCAAAGGGCTGTTTTGCCTCGGGAGTGAGTACGAGAGTGCCGCGCGCGATGAGCGCCGCGCCCACATTCTGCTTTGCTATATCCTTATAGTTATCAAGCTTGTCCGCCTCAAAAACTATCTGCAGCGGAGAGAAAAAGCTTCCGTCGCCAAGCTCTATAAAGCCGAAAGCATTGCTGGAGCGGATAGTCTTTGCCCAGCCTGCAACGGTGATTTCTTTATCCGCAAAAAACTCGGGACTTTTATAAATTTCGCTTATTGTTGTTCTTTTCATTTTACGTAGTGTCCTTTCCCGGTAATAGAAATAAAAATATAATAACTAATTATATACCAAAATGCGCAAAAATACAAGAGGAAAAACGCAATTTACGCTGTATGAATGAGATTTTTCACAAAAAAATCAAAATATACCCGATTGTCATCAAAATGCGGTTGACAAATTCGTGATGAAATGATACAATTTATAATTGGTAATTTATCCGTGAAAAATAAAAATCATATATACGAAATTGGAGGTTTTCAAATGGAACAGGCAAAGCTTTCAATGCTGAAAGAAAAGGCTCGCGATATTCGTCTCGGCGCGCTCGAGGCGGTATACAGCGCATCCTCGGGTCATCCGGGCGGTTCGCTCTCGATAGCCGATATTTTGGCATACCTTTATTTTGAAGAAATGAACATCGACCCCGCAAACCCGAAGGATGAGAACAGAGACAGATTTGTGCTCTCCAAGGGTCACACGGCTCCCGCACTCTACGCAACTCTCGCTCTTCGCGGATATTTCAGCTGCGATATGCTCAAAACTCTGCGTCAGGCGGACAGCTTCCTTCAGGGACATCCCGATATGAAGCATACGCCCGGTGTTGATATGACGACAGGCTCGCTGGGTCTCGGTATTTCCGCCGCCTGCGGCATGGCTCTCTCAGCTAAGATTTATGACAAGAGCTATCGCGTATATACTATCCTCGGCGACGGCGAGCTTGAGGAGGGTCAGGTATGGGAGGCTTCCATGTTTGCCGCTCATTACAAGCTCGATAATCTCTGCGCCTTCATAGATTTCAACGGACTTCAGATAGACGGCAAAATAACCGATGTCATGAATCCCACACCTATCGACAAGAAGTTTGAGGCATTCGGCTGGAATGTTATTTCCATCGACGGCAACAATCTCGAAGAGATAGAAGCCGCCGTCCTTGCCGCTAAAGCCTGCAAGGGCAAGCCGACAGCCGTTGTCTGCCATACTACAAAAGGCAAGGGCGTTTCGTTCATGGAAAATCAGGTAGGCTGGCACGGTGCCGCTCCGAACAAGGAGCAGTATGAGCAGGCTGTAGCCGAGCTTATGGCATAAAGGAGGAAGAGAAAATGGCTGATAAGATAGCAACAAGAGAAGCCTACGGCAATGCGCTTGCCGAACTGGGCGATAAATATGATTTTGTAGTGCTCGACGCAGACCTTGCGGCGGCTACAAAGACAGGCGTTTTCAAGAAGAAATTCCCGAACCGCTTTTTTGACTGCGGTATTGCCGAGGGCAATATGGTGACGGTTGCGGCAGGTATCGCCACAACAGGCAAGACGGTTTTTGCCTCCAGCTTTGCAATGTTTGCGGCGGGCAGAGCCTTTGAGCAGGTGAGAAATGCCATAGGCTATCCTCATCTCAATGTCAAAATAGGAGCAACTCACGCCGGCATTTCCGTTGGTGAGGACGGCGCTACGCACCAGTGCAATGAGGATATCGCGCTCATGCGTACCATTCCCGGTATGACGGTTATCTGTCCTGCCGACGGCGAGGAGGCTCGCGCGGCTGTTGAGGCGGCTATAAACTATGTCGGACCCGTTTATCTGCGATTCGGCAGAGCGGCTGTTCCGTATCTCTATGCCGGCAAGGATTATAAATTCGAGATGGGCAAGGGTATCGTTCTTGCCGAGGGCAAGGATGTCACTATCGTCGCAACGGGACTGATGGTTCATCTCGCGCTTGAAGCCCGCGAACTGCTTAAGGCAGAGGGTATCGATGCAGAGGTTATCAATATTCATACTATAAAGCCTATCGACGATGAGCTTCTTGCGCGCTCTGCCGCCAAAACAGGTGCGGTGGTCACGGCAGAGGAGCATAATATCATCGGAGGTCTCGGCGGTGCCGTATGCGAGTCGCTTGCTTCTGCCTGCCCTGTTCCCGTAGTACGCGTAGGCGTTGAGGACAAGTTCGGCAAGAGCGGCAAGGTTCCTGTTCTTCTTGAGGAATACGGTCTTACCGCGCAGAATATTGCCGCTAAGGCAAAGGTTGCCGTCGCTCTCAAGAAATAATCAGGATAAATAATTTTTCAGCGCTCCCGATGCAAATATTTTCATCGGGAGCGTAAAACTATATGGGATTTTGAATTTCTTTTGGCGAAAAAGAAGTTTGAAGAAAATGTTTTGTTGTACTTTTCCGTGAAGAAAAGTACCAAAAGATACTTTGTGTTTATCGCACTTTTCCGTGAAGAAAAGTACCAAAAGAAACTTTGTGTTTATCGCGCTTTTCACTGACGAAAAGCGCGGCAAAAGTCAGCAAGAAGGACTCGCGCCGTCCTCCTTGCAAACCTTGCCCTGTCTCGGCGACGCCAACCAACGCACTGCGTGCATTGGTTAATTCCCACGGCGTGCACGAGTTAGTCGCAGGAAGTAGTGCGTGGCAAGTGTGTGCGGCACAGAAGCAATGTAAAAGTCGGCGGTTTTATCGCTCCCCACAGCTTCATGCTACCACGCGTGCGAACATATCACACGAGAAAGCCGAGCAGATTCGTGCACGCATT
>ERZ779851.139-NODE-139-length-73598-cov-11.287832_pt1 | contig 73598 bp, 69 predicted proteins | sample MGYA00511094_ERZ779851 | MGnify/ENA primary metagenome ERZ779851 (study PRJEB29588, sample SAMEA2155512) | human gut metagenome | biome: human gut; feature: human-associated habitat; material: faeces | place: Denmark | collected 2008/2010 ...
GACGAATGCCCGTGATGATCTTGATGTCAGGAGTACCATTCAGTTCAATGATTCTATCGAGATATTTTGCTCTCGTGATTGTTTTCATATAGTCACCCGCTTTCAAAAATTGAAGTTTTTTCATTTCTCGAAACCGCTTCGCTGTACTTATTATACTGTCTGCTAATAGTATATGCAAGATGTCACTTTCAAAAACACAAAATTTTTTATTTTTTGAAAGTGGAAACTATGCAAAGGCAACCCGAAGGCTGTCCCAGCACCATACGAAAAGCGTTTCGTAAAATTGTAAAAAATGAAATACAATAGTATGTTTAACTGATAATTAAAATTCATTAAGTGATATGCACGAAATTAAGTTAAGTAAGTTAATATTTGTAAAGTATCAAAAATTGTGATTATCAGGAGCATATCCTATGGAAAATTCCGCTAAAATATGCTTTAATAAGGTATATAGCAGTAAATAACAATTGCAAGAGGAAAAGAAAATGTCTGGAAGAAAGAGGCAGAAAACCGGAATGATAGATAATGAAAATGAAAATAACAGCATGGCGCAGGAGATTCAAACACCACAGCAGACAGTTGACGCGCAGCAGGTGGTTATCCCGCAGGAGAGCGAGCGCATCCAGCGAGCCGAGTGGATTCACGAGCAGGTGAAACTGCAGCGTGAAGCGGAGGACGAGGCCTGGGAGAAGATCATGGAGGAGCAGAAGCTGCTTACAGAGCGCAGACGCTCCATAGATGCCGATATAAACAGCAACAGGGAGCTGAAGCGATACCATGAGGACTGCATGGAGGACATCACAGACCAGGTATATTCACTGCATGGCATATCGGTAGACAAGCTGGAGGGCATAAAAGAGTACAAGAATGCCCTGTTTCGCGGCGAAGCATTCATCGTGTTTTGCATATCTGTGATAATGGCTGCGATTGTGGCATATGCTTACGGACCGACCTCACAGCTGTGCCTGTATATACTCATGTGTGTAGGCGCGGAGGGAGCATTGTTGTCCCAAAAGCGAAAGAATATACTGTTTTTCATACCGCTTATACTGATAGCGGCGGAGATGATTGGCTATAAGCTGTATCCGCAGTATCTGGAGTATGTCACGATGGTGGGAGAGGCACTGGCACTGCTTCTTATGATGATAGGCACTGTGGGATACTTTGTGCACAATCCATATCGCAAGGACAGAAAGAATATAAAGGCTGCAAAGTCAGACCTCAAGGAATTACATAAGGTGGCTAAAAAGAGTGTCAAGAAGAACAAAAAGAGTCGCATAAAGAACGAAGCAAAAGAAGCAAAGCTTGCGGCAAAGCAGGCCAAAAGAGAGACAAAGGCTGCCATAAAGGAGCAGAAGAGGCAGAATAAGCTCGCAAAGAAGCAGGCCAAGTACGAGCTTAAGGAGAAAAAACGACAGCAGAAGAGTGAGCGTGTTGAGCTTAAGCATGAGCTGAAAAAGAGCCGGCTCATGGATAAGGTGAGAAGCTTTACACTGAAAGAGCAGAATAGTGACAGTACATCTTCGGCAGAGAACGTAGATAACAATATCATAGATATAGAGCGCAAGATTAACTAAGGCCATAAATTGCTGGGCATTTTTATAGTCGCAAATGTAAATGACAGCGACTATACGCTGCCACTTACAGATGGTGCAGATGTCACGGTTTTGGCACAGAGCTTTATGGTGCTGCGCTTCTAAACACTCAGTTGATATTTCTCCATCCAGTAATTAATCTGGATGAAATATGCAATAAGCTGTGGGCCTGCCATGAGCTGACCAAACCACGGCCTGCCGTATTCTGCGGGAGCTTTTAAGAATTCACGTGTTTTGTCTGTGTCAATTAGAGCACGCACAGGGGCATTTGGGGAGTCTAATATCTCCTCCATTCCCTTTATAAGGAGAGCTTCATATCCTGGATGATAAGTCTTTGGATATGGGCTCTTTTTTCTGTGCAAAAGCTCAGGTGGCAGGACATCTGAAAAAGCATCGCGAAGCAGAGTCTTTTCCACACCGTTTTGATATTTCATATGCCAAGGCACATTAAAGACATACTCAATGATACGATGGTCGGCAAAAGGTACACGGGCCTCAAGCTCGGAGTACATGCTGGTGCGATCCATGCGGTCAAGAAGCGTCTGCATGAACCATTTGATATTGAGATAGCCTATAATGCGGCGGCTTTCGTCCTCACCGGTTTCACCGTAAAGAAGAGGGGCTTTTGACCGGGACTCTTCATATCGAAATGCCTGATAACCTGATAAATCAAGCTCCAAGGCCACATCATCGCGCAAAAGGGCAAGACGCGGAGCAACATCCGATGACCATGGGAAGCCATATCTTTCAAGCAGCTCTTTGCGGTAAAACCACGGATATCCGCCAAAGATTTCATCAGCACACTCACCGGTAAGAGCCACCTTGTTTTTGCGGCTGACGAGGCTGCAAAAATACAAAAGCGACGAATCCACATCGGTCATGCCGGGCATATCCTTTGCATCGACTGCGGCAAAGAGCGCCTTGAAGAGAGAATTCTCATCACACTCGAGATAGGAGTGGGCTGTCTCATACTCTTCAAGCATTCGATTGACATAGGGCAGATCCCTCTCCGGCTGGAAGGCGTTTGCCTTAAAATACCTGTCATTGTCCTTAAAGTCGAAGGAAAATGTGTTGAGCGTTTTACCGCGTGTGTTCATATAGTTTGCGGCGATGGCGGTCACGATGCTTGAATCGATGCCGCCTGACAGAAAAGTACACACCGGCACATCGGAAACCATCTGCCTTTTTATAGCATCCTCCACCAGAAAACGTGTGTGAGCAACGGTATCCCGATAGCTCTCGGTGTGTTCCCGGCTTGTAAGCTCCCAGTAGGTTTCATCATGCAGCCCATCCCGGGAGTAAATCATGAAGTGTCCCGGCAAAACCTCAAACAAATCCTTAAACAGGGAAAGTCCGCTAGTGTGCGCAGGCCCGATAGCAAGAAGCTCCTGCAAGCCCTGTTTATCAAGCTCAGGCTTTACTGCAGGGTGCGCAAAGCAGGCCTTTGGCTCGGAGCCAAACACCAGAGAATCTCCTCGGATGGCATAAAAAAGCGGTTTGACACCAACGCGGTCGCGGTACAAAAGTAACCGGCTTTTAGCCGCATCCCATATGGCAAATGCAAAAATGCCGTTTAAGCGATTGACAAAATCAGCGCCCCAATGGATGTAGGCGTACAGAATAACCTCGGTGTCTGAGGTTGTGGAGCATACAAAGCCGTTTTCGGACAGCTCGGGAATCAGCTCATCAGTGTTGTAAATTTCTCCGTTATAGCAGATAGTGTAATCATAGCCATTGTGGGTGCGCGTCATGGGCTGGTCGCCGCACAGTATATCACGGATGGCCAGACGGCTGTGTGACAGACCAATATGCTTTTTAAGGTAGCGTCCTCTGGCATCGTTGCCGCGGTGGGCGAGCACGGCACGCATCTTCTCAAGACGAAAGTTCCAGTAATCGGTGTTCTTTTCAAAGTCTTCTTTAAAATTACAGAATCCGGCAATACCACACATAAAAATTCATATCTCCGTAAAAACAGATTTAATTTATATTATGCTCAAAAAGAGGAGGGGGTGAGAAAAAGGATTTTTGCCAATTGATTTCCCACCTATTTATAAAATTTCAAAACCAGTCTTAAAAATGCAAGCATTTTACACCTGTTTTATGAAATTTTGCTTGGCTCTGAACAGTTACAAATTTTTATTGACAAGAAAGGCAAAACAGAGTTACTCTTATTACATAAGGTTAGATGGTACTAACACGGATGAAGAACAGGCAACTACAGTAAGTATAATCTGACCGATATTTGTTTTAAAGGTATAACATTATATAAGGTAAATGTAATTTGAAATGTTGAAAGAGAGGATATCATATGTCAGAAGAAGAGAGAAAGTTCTTAGAAATAGTGGATTTGAAAAAGGGCTTCGGAAGCGGCGAGACGCGCCAGGAGGTGCTGCGAGGCATGAATTTTTCTGTGGCAAAGGGTGAGTTCTGTGTGCTGCTCGGACCGTCAGGCTCCGGAAAGTCTACACTGCTCAATATCATCGGAGGCATCGACAGCGCCGATTCCGGATATATCAGCATAAATGGCGACAAGCTCAAGGATATGAGCGAGAAAAAGCTCACACAGTACCGCAGAAAGCACCTGGGATATGTGTTTCAGATGTACAACCTGATTGCCAATCTAAATGTAAAGGAAAATATCGAGGTGGGCGCATACCTGTCAGACAACGCACTGGATATTGATGAGCTGCTTCACACGCTAGGGCTTTACGAGCACCGCTATAAGCTTCCAAATCAGCTATCCGGCGGACAGCAGCAGCGTGTGTCAATCGGTCGTGCAATCGTGAAAAATCCGGATATACTGCTCTGCGACGAGCCTACAGGAGCGCTTGATTACAACACCTCAAAGGAGATTTTGAAGCTCATAGAGGATGTCAACAAAAAGTACGGAAACACCATAATCATGGTCACACACAATGAGGCCATCAAAAACATGGCAGACCATGTGATAAAGCTTAGGGACGGAGCCGTGCGCCACAACGATATCAATACAAATAAGGTTTCGGCCGAAGAGCTTGAGTGGTAAGGAGGATTTGACCTATGAGCAGGAAAAAGATAAAAAATCCTCTGATAAAGCGTATACCAAAGGAAATTATCGGTGACTGGAAGAAATATCTCGTTGTATTTATTTTCCTCGTGCTGACAATCGGCTTTGTATCCGGAATGTATGTGGCAAACGACAGTATGCTCACCTCTGCGGATGAGGGGGTAAGTAAATACAAGCAGGAGGATGGACATTTTGAGCTTAAGGATAAGGCTGACAGCGAGCTTGTTACGGCTATTGAGTCAGGCGAGGTAAAAACAGCTCCAGACGAAAAAGACAGCGATAGCAGCAAAACTCCTGTCACGCTCTACGATAATTTCTATCGCAATGAGACTGAGGACTACGATGCAGACGGCAAAAAGGACGGAACCATCCGTGTATATACAAAGACCGGGGATATCAACCTTGCATGTCTCATCGAGGGCTCTTTTCCACAAAATGAGAACGAAATCGCTGTGGACAGAATGCATGCAGACAACGTGGGGATGAAGGTCGGTGACACAATAAAGGTCAGCGGAAAAGAATTCAAGGTATCGGGCCTTATCGCGTATGTCAATTACTCCACACTGCATGAAAAGAAGACCGATATGATGTTTGATGCGATAAAGTTTGACGTGGCAATGGTGACAAAGGAGGGCTTTGAGCGCCTGGACAAGAGCATTCACTATGCATATGCATGGAAATACGAGGATGAGCCGGCGGATGACATAGAGCAGAAGGAAAAATCAGATGACTTTTTGGAGGCGATGGTGTCACAGGCTATGGCAGTAGGCAATGAGGTGGAGGACTACACACCGCGCTACTCAAATCCGGCAATCAATTTTGCCACGGACGATATGGGCTCAGACAAGGCCATGGGAGGAGTGCTTTTAGACATTCTTATCGTGATAATCGCATTCATTTTTGCAGTGACCATAAGCAATACGATAGCAAATGAATCATCAGCGATAGGCACGCTTCGTGCGTCGGGCTACACAAAGGGAGAGCTTATTAGGCATTACCTTTCAATGCCTGTCATTGTTACATTTCTGGCAGCAGTAGTAGGAAATATACTGGGCTATACGGTATTCAAGGATGTGGTTGTGGGCATGTATTACAACAGCTACAGCCTGCCGACATACCATACAATCTGGAATCCGGGCGCATTCATAAAAACAACGCTTGCCCCGGTGATTATCATGTTGATTGTAAATCTTATTGTAATAATTCGCATGATGCAGCACACACCGCTTCAGTTTCTGCGTCATGACCTTAAGAAAACAAAGCGCAAAAAAGCAATGCGACTTCCGCGCTGGAGCTTCATGAGCCGTTTCAGACTGCGAATCATGTTCCAGAATGTGGCAAACTATCTGATACTCTTTGTGGGAATATTTTTCATCATGGTAATGCTCGCGATGGCAGTCGGCATGCCGGATACACTTGATTATTACAAGAAAAATACAGACAGTATGATGTTTGCAAAATATCAGTATGTACTCAAATCCTATGTCGATGCAGACGGAAATGTGCTTGAAACCGACAACAGTGACGCAGAGAAATTTGACATGACATCGCTCTTAAGGAGAACAGATGAGTTTGACGAGGAGGTGTCTGTCTACGGAGTGGAAACAGACAGTGCATACGTAAAGCTTAAGGACATGGATTCGCTTAAGGATAACGAGGTGTACATATCGGATTCATTTGCAGATAAATATGGTATAAAACCGGGTGATACAATAAAGCTTGATGCACAGTACGAGAAAAAAACATACAAATTCAAGGTGAAGGGAACCTACGATAAATCCCAGAGCATCGCGGTGTTTATGCCGATAGAGCATTTTGCGGATACCTTTGATTTTGAGGATGGCAGATTCAGCGGATTTTTGTCGGATACAAAGATAAAGGATATCGATGAGAGCAACATCGCGACAACAATCACGATACGCGACATCACCAAAATGGCAGACCAGCTCGACCACTCCATGGGCTCATACATGCAGTACTTCCAGGTGCTTTGCATACTGCTCTCAGCCGTCATGATATATCTGCTCACGAAGCTCATTATCGAGAAAAATGAGACAGCCATATCGATGACCAAGATTTTAGGCTACGACAACAGAGAAATTGCAAGCCTTTATCTGGTCTCAACATCAATTGTGGTGGTCATCTCGGATATCATCAGCGTAGTGCTTGGTGCAAAAGTAATGGATATTGTATGGCGCATAATGCTTCAGACCTTCAGCGGATGGTTTTCATTCCATATGACACCTGTCGGCTATGTAAAGATGTTTGCGTTCGTGCTCATCGGTTACCTGATAGTGACAGTATTTGATTTCAGGAGAATAAAGAGGATTCCGATGGACATGGCACTAAAGAATGTGGAATAGGTAGTATAACTGTTTATGATTGAACATTAACCCTATTTGCGCGACAAATTAATCAAAGGCAAAATGTAGATAAATTTTTTATTTACTGATAAACTATTGTATAATTTCACTAAAAATGGTAGTATAGTCTCATAAGTTAAAAAGCCAAAGTAAAAACAGTAATTTTATGAGAGGTGATTAAATATGAAGCAGGGGGCAAATAAAAAAAGAGGTACATTTGCAACCAAAATCATAGCAATGGTTATTTTAGCAATTGTGGCTTCAAATGTAATTTGTATGGTATTCATTCTTGAAAGCTCCAAAAAGCAAATTACAGACAGCACAAAGCATACCATGGTAGATGTTATCAATACAACATCAAAAATTGTGGAGAATGAGATCAGCAATGCAGATACAGAGGATTTAGACTATGATGAATACGCTAAGAGTCTTTCCGATGTAAAGCTCGAGGGTATAGACAGCTCATATGTCTATGTGGTAAAGAATGATGGCACAATGCTTTATCATCCAACAAAGGAAAAGGTTGGACAGCCTGTTGAGAATGCCGTAATTAAAGGAGTTGTACAACAGCTTCAGGATGGCAAAAAGCCTGAAACAGCCGTTGTAGAATATCTTTTTAACGAAACCACAAAGTACTCGGCATACACGATTTTAAACAATGAAAATATACTTGTGCTTACAGCAGATGAGTCTGAGGCACTTGCAGGAATCACTACTGTAACGGGGATTGCCATTGGAATCTGTACGGTTGTGATGCTGCTTACCATTATTATTACATTTATACTGGGACGCAGGCTTATGCAACCACTCGTAAAGGTCAGTACAATAATTGAGGATGTTGCCAATGGTAATATTGAGGCAGATTTCAGTGTGGTCAAGGAGTCAAATGATGAGATAGGCCTGATTATAGAAAAGATGAAGGAGCTCACACAATCGCTTGGAAGTATAGTCGGAAAGATAAGAAATTCCAGTGATACGATGTCATCAAACAGCTATGAGCTCAATGACACAAGCAGTCAGACACTTGCTGCAAATAACGAGATATCCAAGGCAGTCGAGGATGTTGCAGAGGGCTCTACAGGCATGGCAGCATCTATTTCCAAGATTAATGAAAATCTTCTGGAGATGAGCAATGAAACAAAGGATATTAATGCCTCTGTTGATGAAATCAAAAACCAGACGGTAGCAGTGCAGGATAGCAGTAAAATCATGAATGACAAGATTAAATCCATGCAGGATAGCAGCCACAAGATGGATGAGGGTATCTCAGCAATTTCAAAACGCATAGAAACTGTAAATACTACGGTTGACAAGGTGAGCAATATTGTCTCTGTCATTGAGGAAATATCCAGTGAAACCAATCTTTTGTCACTCAATGCATCTATAGAAGCAGCCAGAGCAGGCGATGCAGGAAAAGGCTTCGCAGTGGTGGCACAGGAGATTCGAGTGCTTTCAGACAATACCAATACGGAGCTTGAGAATATCAAGCAGATAATATCATCACTGGTTGAAGAGTGCAGGTATTGTGTACAGGCATCCGGCACCATCGTCGAGGATAATGCCAAGCAGAAGGAAGAGATTAAGGCAGTACTCGATGAATTTGGCTCACTTGATGAGCAGATTCAAAAGACAGCAGAAAAAGCTGATGAAATCGAAGAGCTAGTCACTGCGATGATTGAGCTGAACGATGACATCACGAAGAGCAGCAACAGCCTGACAGATGTCAGCGCAGCAAATGCCGCAGCAACTGAAGAGATGAATGCCAACATCGAGGAGCTCAATGCGATGATGCACGGAGTTTCAGAAATGGCAGGACACATGAATAATGAGTCTGATGGATTGAAGGAAGCATTATCGTTCTTTCATAATTAATTGTAGGTATTCATAAATGAAGTCGCAACGTAAATCAGTCATAAAAGCAGTAAAATGCTTTTGTGGCTGATTTTAGTATTTGGGGGATTATTGATTATATCAGCAAAAACACGTATTATATACATATACAAAAAATTTTACGGTTCACGCTTGAGAGTGGCCGGTAACACAAAAAATTTTAACATATGATAAACAGAAGAATGAGGTATAAAAAATGACAGACAATTTTGAATTTAGAAGTATAAACCCAGACGAGGTAGAACAGGCAATAGCAATTGAGCAGATATGTTTCCCACCGAATGAGGCATGCTCTCCAAAGGCAATGACAGAGAGAATTGCAAAGGTACCACAGCTATTTCTCGTGGCAGTTGATAAATCAACAGGTAAGCTGGCGGGCTTTTTAAATGGTGTGGCAACAGACGAGGAAAAGTTCAGGGATGAGTTCTTCACGGACATCGATTTATGCGATGAAAATGGTAAGAATGTGATGCTTCTGGGCCTTGACGTGCTGCCGGAGTACCGTGGACAGGGACTCGCCAGAGAGCTCGTGTACCGCTACAGCCAGCGTGAAAGGGCAAACGGACGAAAAAAGCTGTTTCTGACATGCTTAGAGCAGAAGGTGGAGATGTATAAGAAGTTTGGATTGCAGGATCTGGGGATTGCTGACTCTACCTGGGGCGGAGAAGAGTGGCATGAGATGGTGCTAAAGGGATGAATGTGATAACATGGAAAATAAAATATCAGATAACGTTATAGAAAAAAATTATAGGGAGTGCCTTAAATTCAATGAAATCAACGAAAGCAAAGTCGATAAATTTGACCTGGCTACAGCAAAGGCTGCCCGGAGGATTCCAAACAACAAAAAAGAGAGCCACCGAGTGACTCCCCCAGTGCAGTCCGAAAACATACACCTCAATCAATGTCTATAATATACAACATTGAATCAAAAAATGCAAGTTTTTTACTGAACATATAGTAAAATTATGTGTTTAAATATGTATCTAAAGCAGAAAGTTTTACAGCTACGTTTTGAGGAATTATCTGGTTGTAAATATCTGTAGCAACGGAATTTTGCAGTAAAATGTTTTGAGCTTTGTACTGATGTAATAATTCTTTAGCTCTGGATTCACTGAAATCAATTCTTTTTAACAGGCAACAAATGATAATTACATAATCAATCAGAGAATATAAAGTTATGTTCTGAATTCCCGTTTCACTTTCGGCCCAACGTTTTAATACATGACTAATTTTTCTGTCTTTGAAGCGGGTGTCAAAAATAATATTATTGTGAGCAACGGCATTTCTAAGAGCTTTTATTGTGTATAACATATTAGACAGGAGCTCACGGTTTGTGTCGATAGAGACATCAAACATATCTAATTGCTTAAGGATTGTTTCTCTGGTCGGAGTATTCAAGCATTCAAAAAAGCTTGCGAGATCGCTCAAGTACAATATTTCAAATACAACCCATAAAGGAGCATCTTCACCACGATTATAGAAGTGACGAACCATCTTATTATCCTTTTTTTCTTCGGAGCTATATCGGCTTGATAATTTGGAATATACATTATTTCGTAGCTTCAAGCGGTTTAGTTGCAAACGGGTATTGGAAGGGTTGTCACTCATACGTTCCTTGTAAACGTTATCAAAGGTTCCATAGCGAAGACCGTTGACAGATGTATTACATACAATGTTTTTGATCGCTGTCTCTATAAACATGAGATTTGAATATAATGCAGATTTTAAGTTGTTGTCATATTCAATTACAGCTACAACTTCACTAAAATTGGTGTAAGGCAATTGATGGCTGGCATCCTTAACAAAACGATAGCCTTTATATCCATGATAATATCCATAACTAATAAGCTGTTTTTTTTGCTTGCTTCCGCTTATTTGCACATTGCAGTCATTACGCAAGTGTCTCATAAGTCCATTTATTGTCTGAGGTGAATTCATTCAATTGCCTCCTTCTGTTTGTATACTAAAATTTTATCAAAGGAATGTGATTAAAGCAAGAAGGAATGCATTTTTAGATTATTACTTGTAGTTATTCCAAAATATCGGAAGAAGGTATTGTATGGAAAAGTGAGAGAAGATGTACGAGAAATTTTGGAATTATTGATTATATCATTAAAAACACGTATTATATACTTATACAAAAACCAGTTACTGTTGATGCCTAAGAGTGGCATGAGATGGTGCTAAAGGGATGAATGTGATAACATGGAAAATAAAGTATCAGATAACGTTATAGAAAAAAACTATAGGGAGTGCCTTAAATTCAATGAAATCAACGAAAGCAAAGTCGATAATTTTGACCTGGCAACAGCAAAGGCTGCCCTTGAAAATCTGTATGAGCTATACAAAAATGGCATATTAACAGGTCGTTTCACAAAGGATAAGGACTATGTAGTAAGGTGTGCTGACCTGGTAACATTGGCTGAGGAGAACAAAGACAGCTTGTTTTATGATGCATGGCGCGTATGGTTTAGATATTTTGTGTCGATGGGCTATGCTGGATGGAATGAGCTGTGGGAGGCAGTATGAATAAACAAAAAATAGCAGAACTACGCGCCGGTTTGGAAACCGGTTTCATCAATAGTGGATACAATTCAAGCCTGGCTTATCAGCCGCAATTTTTGTCAAACAACCATAAAGAAGGCAAAAAAGTATTATCCTCAATAGAAGATGAGCTGATGTCCTGTGACAAATTTCAGATAAGCGTTGCGTTTATCACGATGGGAGGCATTACGCCGTTGCTCCAGACACTTAAGGAGCTGGAGAAAAATGGTATTCCGGGAGAAATTCTCACCACAAATTATCTGAATTTCAGTGAACCAAAGGCGCTTGAGAAGCTTCACGGTTTGTCGAATATCACGCTCAAAATGTATGATGTGGAGAAGGCCGCTGAAGGCTTTCACACAAAGGGATATATATTCAAAAAAGAAGAGATTTACCGAATCATTATCGGAAGCTCAAACATGACAAGTGCCGCACTTACGAGCAACAGAGAGTGGAATACAAATGTTGTATCTACAGAGCAGGGAGAGGTGGCAAAGCAGATTGTTGAGGAATACAATGAGCTTTGGAATTCGCGCTATGCTCTTTCCTTTGACAACTTTTATGAGGAGTATAAAGAGCGCTATCAAATCATAAAAAGACAGCGTGAGATTGCAAAGAGCGAGGAAACCCCATCCATTGAAAAATACAGATTAAAGCCAAATGCAATGCAGGTTGGCTTTATCACAAATCTGAGAAAAATACTTGAAAAGGGTGAGGACAGGGCGCTTCTTATCTCGGCTACGGGTACCGGAAAAACATATGCATCTGCGTTTGCCATGCGCGAGCTGGGCTTTAAACGAGTACTGTTTCTCGTACACAGAGGTCAGCTTGCAAGACAGACAAAGAAATCATATGAAAAGATTTTTGATAAATCGGTTTCTATGGGACTTGTCGGTGCAGGGTACAGTGATTATGACAGGGATTATGTTTTTGCGACGGTACAGACCTTAAATCGTGATGAGCATTTGAGAAAATATGCACCGGATGACTTTGATTGCATAATTTTGGACGAGGCACACCATAGCTCGGCCAACACATACCAGAAGGTGATGAACTATTTCACACCAAAGCTGTGGCTTGGAATGACAGCGACTCCCGATAAGCGCGATGATGATATTGACGGAAAAAATATTTACCAGATTTTTAATTATCAGATTGCATATGAGATTCGTTTGCAGCAGGCTATGGAGGAAAACATGCTGTGCCCATTCCACTACTTTGGAATAACAGATGTTTCACTGCTTGGTGACAAGGAGATAAAGAGTAAAAAGCTTACAGAATCATCGTTCAACCAGCTTGTTGGTGATGAGAGGGTAAAGCATATCATTGAGCAGGCCAATTATTTTGGACATAGCGGCGACAGGGTGAAGGGACTGATTTTTTGCAGCAGGATGGATGAATCAGTCGAATTATCGAATAAGTTTAATCAGACAATAAATCCTGAGACAGGCAGATTTTTCCGTACAATTGCATTAAATGGAGATGCTACCGAGGAGGAGAGGCAGAGAGCCTTTGAGCGGCTTGCGATGGATGAAAATACGTTAGATACCACTAACAAAACTAATGCAGATCAGATATTTGACACGAAAGGAACAGAGAAAATAGATAAAGCAAATGGAAAAATGCAGCCACTGGATTACATATTTTCCGTCGAGATTTTAAATGAGGGTGTTGATATCGTGGAAGTAAACCAGGTCATCATGCTCAGACCGACAGAATCACCAATTGTATTTATACAGCAGCTTGGACGTGGACTTAGAAAAGCAAATGGCAAGGAATATGTTGTGATACTTGATTTCATCGGCAACTATAACAACAATTTTATGATACCGGTCGCGTTGTCGGGAGACCGTTCTTACAATGCAGATACAATCAGAAAGTATGTTATCAGCGGAAATAATACGATTCCCGGCGCTTCGACAGTGCATTTTGATGAGATTGCAAAGGATAGGATTTTTGCGTCGATAGACAAAATAAAGGGCATGAAATCCATTATCAGGGAGAGCTATGTCTCTTTGAAAAACCGGCTTGGAAGAGTGCCGTATCTATTGGATTTTTATGAAAACGGAGAGGTTGACCCACTTGTAATAATAAAAGAGTATAAGACATATCAGGCATTTCTTGAAGCGGTAGAGAAGGAGCTTTATATTGGCAGATTAAATGAGCAGGAAAAAACAACTCTTGAGTATTTGTCGAAGACTATCCTAAGTGGCGCGAGACCGTTTGAATTAGAGATTTTAAGGCAGCTTATGAAGAAGCCTTCTATTTCAATGAAAGAGATAAGAGAGATTTTCATAAAGAGATACGATTATGAGGTAAATACACAATCTCTTGACAATGCGGCTGATGTGTTGCAGGGAAAGTTTGTCAGCAAGGATGATGAGTACAAGAGATTTTGCAGGATAGATATTTTGGAGGAGGACAGCAATAACATTTTCCATAGGATGAATAACTTTACCACAAGACTTCAAAATGAAGAGTTTAAAAAGCAGATAGATGACATAATAGAGGTAGGACTCAAAAGATATCATGATAAATATCAGTCCTCACTTAAAAATGAGAGTCCGTTTGTATTGTATGAGAAATACTCCAGGCGTGATGTCAGTCTGCTGATGAATTGTGGTAGGGATCTTTCCTCAACAATGTATGGAATGAAGCGTATAGATGATGATGTATTTATATTTGTCACGTATCATAAAGAGGAAAGCACAGACGAGCAGAAAAGCTATGTAGATGGAAAGCCGGATTACGCGGATGCATTTGAGGACAATATGATTTTCAGATGGGATTCGCAGATTGGCAGAGGTGTGGACAGTTCGTATGTGTCAGATGTTGTTAACACGAAAAGAAAGCATCTGCTTGTGAAAAAGAGTGATGCGGAGTCAAATTTCTACTATATGGGAGAGTTTGATATAGTTGATGTGTGCGCTGCCAGAAAGCGTGATAACAATGGCAAAGAGCGCGATATCACCAAGTTTGAGATGAAGATGCATCACCCTGTAAGAGAGGATCTGCTTCGATATTTGCAGAGCAATTTACAACAAAGCATACAAAATAATACACAGGAGCTTAGGGCAATATGAAAACAATACGCGTAGTGGCTGCCGTCATAAGAGCAGTCAATAATGAAAATAAACCGGTTATCTTTGCAACCAAGAGAGGCTACGGAGAGTTCAAGGGCGGCTGGGAGTTTCCAGGCGGCAAGATTGAGTCTGGTGAGACACCGCAGCAGGCGCTAAAGCGCGAGATAATTGAGGAGCTGGACACGGAAATTGCTGTCGGAGAATTGATAGATACGATAGAATACGATTATCCTAATTTCCATCTCTCAATGGATTGCTTCTGGTGTGAGGTCATTCACGGTGAGCTTATCCTAAAGGAAGCAGAGGATGCAAAATGGCTGACAAAGGAGCATCTGGTGGACGTAAAGTGGCTGCCGGCGGATGTGACATTGATTGAGAAGATTGGAGAGGAGTTGCATGAAACCAAGGACAGCAAATAGCATGAACATACAAATTTTCGGAACAAAGAAATGCAATGACACAAAGAAAGCACAGCGATTTTTTAAGGAGCGTGGGATAAAGTTTCAGTTTATCGACATGAAGGAAAAAGGCATGAGTAAGGGCGAATTTAATTCTGTCGCCCAGGTGAATGGCGGTCTTGACAATATGATTAACTGGGATGGCAAAGATAAGGATTTGCTGGCACTTATAAAGTACATAGCAGATGAGGACAAGCTGGATAAAGTGCTTGAAAATCCGCAGGTGATTAAGACACCGGTGGTTAGAAACGGCAGGCAGTCAACAATCGGTTACCGGCCGGATGTATGGAAGACATGGAAATAACACTAAAGGAAAAGAAAGGCAGGAAATTATATATGTATTATGTACCGGATGGCACAGAGCAGTGCGGTTATTATGAGTGTAAAGAGTGTGGAAGCAGGTTTCTGGATTTAAAAATTGCACCAACATTGGTATGTCCATACTGTGGAGAAGAGGCAGATATGGAGATAGGACCTGATGAGGAGATGCCAAAAGTTGTAGAATCTGCGAAGCTTATTCAGATGGTTAGAGGCGTTGAAGAGGTAGAGAAGATGGATAAGCTGTTATCGCTTGCTGTGACAGGTGGCGATTTTAGCTGGATATAAGAATGCAGATATATGTAGATGCAGATGTAAAGTAGCTGCCGGCGGATGTGATATTGATTGAGAAGATTGGAGAGGCACTATATGAAACCAAGGACAGCAAAGAGTATGGAGCTATATGATATATTGCTCAGGCGCGGGTATCCGGAGCCGTTTTGCGATGAGATAACGAAAAACCTAAATACGGACTGGACAGCTCAAAGGATGATAGGATATCTGTCACACTATAAAAGGCTTCCCATGGAAGAAATCGCCGATGAAATGCTTGCGATACTCAGCGACCGCAATCGCATAATGCAAAAGCATGAGCTTGAGGAGACAAATGCAAGATGGAATGACTACTTAAACAGATAAAGTCAGGAGGATTCACATGAGAGTACTGAATATCGAAGATGATACATTTAAACACAATGACATTTGCAAAGCCCTGTCAGGATGTGGGATTAAAGATATCGAATGGTCGAATAATCTCGCGGATGGGTGGAAACAGATTAAAAACTCAATAGATAGTAATAATCCGTATGATCTGATAATTACTGATATGTATTATCCAAACGAGCCGGGCGGCAGAGAGGAACAATCAGGAGATGTTCTGATTGATAGAGTGATTAAGAACAAAATCACAATACCTGTAATTCTCTGCTCCAGCGTGAATCTCAAATACCCGGAAATATATGGCTGTGTTTATTATAGCAGGGAAAGAAACTGGGAGGCAGATATGCAGACACTTGTAAATAGTCTTGTGGCAGGATGATACTAATAAATCTCAAGCTTCTGATCAACCAGTGATTCACCTTCATATACAAGCTTAAGTGTGAAGAAATTTTCTTCATTTTCAAGCAGGAGCTTTAAGAAGATAGCGTCGCCTTCCCAGGTAGGAAGTGTGGGCACGATAGTTTTATCCACCCATTTGAGGTCACCTTCGTTGCATGTTATAAGCTTGCCGGAAAATTCATCAGCGGTGAAAAGACACATCAATTCAGGCTCCTGTTTATCACTTATAAAAGTTATGAGTGCGCGGAAACGGTATGATGTAAGTGTGAGCCCTGTTTCCTCTTTGACTTCGCGGAGCAAGCATTCTTCGGGTGATTCACCATTCTCGGCGTGACCGCCAACACCAATCCATTTTCCTTCATTTATATCATTTTCTTTCTTAATACGATGAAGCATGAGATATTGTCCATCGTGTTCTATGTAGCATAGAGTAGTTATTTTCATGATGTACCTCCGTCAGATGATTATAACATAAAATGTGCGGGGGGAGGACAGGAAAAATATCTATCTGCATAGCAGCCCTAAATTTTTCCTGAAAAATTTATAATAAGCTTATTTATTTTTAAAACTTGATACAAAAACTATTGAGAAATTGTATGAAGTTGTTTAAGGATATGTGCATGAATACAGTTATGAATTATGAATCAATATTTGAACGATATGGAGGAATAATGTGTACTTGCGAATTTACAAGGGAAGGTATATCCTATCAGATACTTCAAAATCTAATAGAACAAGGAAGAGTTTCTTCGTAAGCTTGAAATGTCAGGATATGCAGATAATCTTGTTTTGAAAGGTGAAATGTATAAAGAAAACGCAGATATCAGCGAGCAGCACCATCTATACCTGAATTGAATGAGGTGTATGATTTTGGCGGATAAAGAGTATGGTGTTATGGGGGAGCACGAAAGACCTTGGGTTTATAATGAACTCAAGGTCTTTTTTCTGCATTATAAGCAATGAATTTATAAAAAATATAAAAATCTGTATGAAGTTGGACTACTAAATACAGTAGATATGGTGTAAAATGATTCCTATAGTAAAGTCAGGACATTATCAAATGCAATAGAACTATGGGAATATAAGGGAATGTATATAACAATTATACGATATAAATTTTAAAAGAAGAGGGAATATCATTATGGCAAAAAAGGTTACTATAAAAGATATAGCTGATATGGCAGGGGTTTCAATTGCAACCGTTTCTCATGTTATAAACAGAACAAGATATGTGAGCCCGGACCTTGTTGAAAAAATAGAAAATATTATTATAGAAACCGGATATCATAAAAAAATAGAAGAAAAAGAAAGACGACTCAAGGTTGGAAGGCAGTCGGAAATAGTTGCAGTTATTCCAAATGTTGAAAGCACGATTTATCGTGATATGGTGGGATATTTAAAAAAATATGTTAGCATTCAGGGTTATCAGTTTTATATTGCAATTACGGATAATGATATTAAAGAAGAGGCTCAGGTACTGGAAGGACTGATACAGAATAAAAAAACAGCAGGTATTATACATGTACCAGTCAGTGATGTTGCGGCAGATTATAAAAAGCTGATTGAATCTGGAATTCCATTTGTCTGCATGGAAAGAAATATTTTGGGAGATGGGATAGACGCTGTTGAATTTAGGGATAGAGAAGCCATTTTCAAGGGAACTGATTATCTGTTAGAATGTGGTCATAAGAATATTTTGTTTTTAAGAGAAAGCTTGAAGAGTACGACGAGAGATGAAAGAACACGAGGTTTTCTCCTTGCATTAGAAGAACATGGAATCAATACAAATGATGCAAATATTTCAGACATTAATATCGAATCCGGAGCTGATAACTGTATTTTGGAAATACAAAAGGCAATGAGACGATATATGCCAACTGCAATTATGGCAGGAGGAAATAGAATTACTTTATATCTTATGAAAACTATGAGGGATAGAGGAATTGAATGTCCTGAAGAGATATCGGTTGTTGGATTTGGTGATGAGGGATGGTCGGAGTTAACGTATCCACCATTGACGATTTTAAAGAGAGATGTTGAAGGGCTGAGCAGACGAGCAGTAAATATGCTTTTTGAAAAGATAAATACAGGACATGTGATTGAACAGGATTATTATGCCGATGTAGAGTTGATAATAAGAAAATCCACAAGAATGTTGGATAATGGACCTTTTGGAGAAGAAGCAGCTACACCGGAATCAATAGTCATAACAAAAGAGGAAAAGAGTCGTTTGCGTGCCGGAAATTTCCGTGTGGCAATTTCGTTCCATTATACAGGAACATCATGGGCGGAATTACACGAAAAGGGAATCCGCGATGAATTGGAACAATACGGAATTGATATTATATCAGTAACAGATGCACATTTTGATGCATCTTTGCAAAATGCACAGCTTGAAGGTATTCGTTTACAGAAACCGGATGCTGTAATTGCAATTCCGGCTGATGATAAAGAAACAAAAGAACAATTCCGTGAATTGGCAAAGGTGTCAAAGCTTGTATTCCTGAGTAGTGTCCCTGAGAATATGGAAAAAAATAGTTATGTTTGCTGTGTGTCTGTTAATGAGATTGAAAATGGAGTTAATGTCGGCAGAATGATGGGGGAGTACTGTAAAGGAAAACACGTGGAAGCCGGATTTATCATACATGGAGCGGTCTTTTATGGTACGCGTGCCAGAGATGAGGCAGCAGAAAAAATTATTTCAGAACAATACAAAAATATAGATATTAAGGCAATAAGAGGTTTTGGAGAAATTGAAAATGCATATCAGGTTTGTAAAGATATGATTACTGAGAATCCACAAATTAAAGTCTTGTATGTGAGCTGGGATAGACCGGCGCTGTTGGCAATTAAGGCGTTGAAAGAGATGCATAGAGAAGACATCGCTATATTTACAACTGATTTAGATTATAAAATTGCACAATTTATGGAAAGTGGTATTGTAAAGGGATTAAGTACTCAAAGACCTTATGAGCAGGGAAGAACAGCTGCGCATGTGGTAGCGAAATCTTTATTAAGTAATGATGTGCCAAAATATGTTGGAGTGCAGCCGTATGTTGTGGATGCTAAGCAGCTAGGAAGGGCATGGAAGGATATTTTTCATGAGGGAATGCCAGAAGAAATGAAATAATGCCGGATAAAATTAAATATCTAAAAAGAAATATATGCGAAGAAAAAGAATATCATTTTGGTATTCTTTTTTTAGTTGTTGGAAATTTACGTAAAAAATACTTTTAAAATGTTAATTTGCGCAAAACACAATCGTATAATTGTTGAAAACGACGAATTAAACAAGGTTTTACGTAAAAATATTGACAAATAATAGAGCAAAATATATCATGTAATCACAGAAACAAACAAAAACAAATAAATTTACGTAAATTTAAAAAATGGAGGAAAAAACTATGGCAAAAATAAAAAAATTATTAGCATTGGGCTTATGCCTGTGTATGGCAGCAGGGATTACTGTAGGATGTGGCAATAGTAAGTCATCAAAGAATGGTACGGATTCTGGTAAGAATACAAATGATGGATTATCGTTTGCATTTTGTACTAATACCTTAAACAATACATTTCAAAGCTCAATTGATTCAAAGCTAAAAGAACTGTGTGACAAAGATGGAATATCATATACATGTTTAGATCCTGACTATGATTTGAATAAGCAGCTTAGCCAGTTGTCAGATGTAGCAAATAATGGATATGATGCAGTATTTGTTATTCCTGTTGATTCAGCAGGAATAACATCAGGACTGGCAGAAATAAGCGAAGCTGGTATTCCTATATTTAATGTAGACACTGCAGTTATTGATGATGACCTTGAGAGCTTTGTAACACAATTTGTTGGAACTAATGCGTATATGGCAGGACAGCTTGTTGGAGAACAGATGGTTAAGGATCATCCGGATGGAGGAAATATTGCAATTTTGGATTTCCCTTCAAATGAAAGCTGTGTTGATCGTGTAAATGGATTTCTTGATGGACTTGGAGACAGCAAAGATAAGTTTAAGATAGTAGCACAGCAGGATGGCGGAGCAGCCTTAGACAAATCAATGGAGCTGGCAGAAGACATTATTACAGCATCTCCTGATATGGATGCATTTTTCTGTATCAATGATCCATCTGCACTTGGTGCTGCAGCTGCTATTAAAGCAGCAAATAAAACAGGCAAAATTGGTGTATATAGTATTGATGCCTCACCGGATGGAAAACAGGCATTACTGGATGGTGAATTTACAGCTGTTGCATGTCAGGTACCTGTACAGATTGCAGATTATTCTTTTAAGGAAGCTGTAAAGTATGTTAATGGAGATACTAAAATTGATGAGAAAAAGGTATATCTCGATTCGCATTTAGTGTCTAAGGATGAGGCTGAGAAAACTCTTAAAGAATGGCAATAATAAGGGAGAGTTATTATGGGACAGACAGTATTAGAAATGACAGGGATAAAGAAAAGCTTTGCGGGTATTTACGCTTTAAATGGAATTGACTTTTCTTTGGAACTGGGCGAAGTACATGCACTGCTTGGTGAGAATGGAGCAGGAAAGTCAACATTAATTAAAGTGCTTGGCGGAATTTATCAGCCGGATTGTGGATTGATAAAAGTTAATGGAAAAGAAGTAAAAATTGATGGAGTCCCAGCAGCAAGAGCAAATGGTATAGGTATTATACACCAGGAAATAGTATTGGTGCCTTACCTTACAGTTGCACAAAATCTGTTTTTGGGAAGAGAAATTAGAACTAGACTTGGAACCTTGGATGAAGCGGAGATGAACCGCAGGGCAGCAGATATGATCTCTGCCCTGGGGGTCAATATAAAAGCTGAAACAGTAGTTGAGAAGCTGACTATCGCACAACAACAAATGGTAGAGATTGTAAAAGCTGTATCGTTTAACGGAAAAATAATTGTTATGGATGAACCTACATCATCTCTTTCAAATGAAGAGGTGGAGCAGCTATTTGGAATTATTGAGAATCTAAGGAAGAAAAAAGTAAGTATTATTTATATTTCTCATAGAATGGAAGAGTTATTCCGAATATCAGATCGAATTACTGTTATCAGAGACGGAACATATGTAGGAACCAAAAAAACTGTCGAGACGAATGCGAATGAATTGGTAGCAATGATGGTTGGAAGAGATCTTGATAATTTCTATGTAAGAGATTATTGCGATGTGGAACATGCTCCAATTGCACTTGAAGTAAAAAATCTATCACGTCAGGGAACATTTGAAGATATCAGCTTTTCGGTGCATAAAGGCGAGATACTTGGATTTGCAGGGCTGGTAGGCGCCGGAAGAAGTGAGATTATGGAAGCTGTTTTCGGAGCAAGACCATATGATGCCGGTCAGATTTTCCTGAGTGGAGATGAAGTGCATTTTAAAAATCCTATGCAGGCAATTAAATCAGGAATCGCATTGGTTCCTGAGGACAGAAAAAAACAGGGGCTTGTACTGGGAAACAGCGTTGCATTCAATTTAACTTTATCGAGTCTGCGTTTTTGTATGAATGGAATTGCTATCAGTGAAAAAAAGCGTGATTCGATTATTGAACATTATAGTAAAAGACTTAGGATTAAAGCAGCTTCTCCGGAGATTGAAGCAGGTAGTCTTTCTGGTGGAAATCAACAGAAGGTTGTACTTGGAAAATGGCTTGCAACAAAGCCGGATGTCTTGATTCTGGATGAGCCTACAAGAGGCGTAGATGTAAATGCCAAGTATGAAATATATACAGTAATAAATGAACTGGCAAAGGAAGGCATTGCAATTATTATGGTTTCAAGTGAATTGCCGGAGATTATCAACATGTGTGATAACGTTTGTGTTATAAGAGCAGGCAAGCTTGTTGGAAAGCTCGGAAAAGACCAGATGAATCAGGAAGAAATTATGAAGTATGCTGCAGGAGGCGTAGAGTAATATGAGTGAGAAGAAAAGAGAAGTAAATGCATTTGGAAAAAGAAATCCATTCACTTCAATTATAAAAGGCAATATAGGAATTATTGCAGTATTGATTATTATGTGCGTAATAGTGTCAATTGCAACGGATAAATTCCTTACAACCAATAATATAATTTCTGTTTTAAGACAAATTTCAATAAATACATATATCGCACTGGGAATGACACTCGTAATTATACTGGGACACATTGATTTGTCGGTTGGTTCAATTGTTGCGATGTCGGGAACCCTTACGGTTGGACTTACTGTAAATCAGGGAATGCCACTTATAGTAGCAATAATTATTGGATTGGCAGTAGGAACTCTTGCTGGATTTATCAGTGGATTTATAGTATCTCATTTTAAGGTACCTGCATTTATTATTACAATGGCAATGATGAATATTGCAAGTGGTATTGCATATGTGTATACAGGCGGACAGTCTACACGTATTACAGATAAGATGTTTATAGCTATAGGTACAGGATATTTGTTCAATGTAATTCCGCTTCCGGTAGTATATATGGTAATTTTGATTGCAATATTCAGTTTCCTTTTAAGCAAAACTAAATTTGGAACTTATGTATATGCAATTGGAGGAAACAGGGAAGCTGCAAGATTATCCGGTGTTCCTATTAAAAAAATAGAAATTATTGTATTTACGCTTTCGGGTGCGCTTGCAGCCTTCGCAGGACTTGTTCTTTGCTCAAGAATGTATTCAGGACAGCCATCAGTAGGAAGTGGATATGAATTGGATGCAATTGCTGCATGTGTACTTGGTGGAACATCAATGACCGGAGGAAAGGGCCGGATAAGTGGAACTGTATTTGGTGCGATGGTAATTGGAATTATTTCCAATGGATTAAATCTGATAGGAGTTTCATCTTATTGGCAGCTAATCATTAAGGGTCTGATTATTGCATGTGCAGTTCTGTTGGATTGTCAGAAGGATAAAATAGCGTTGTTAAAAAATAAGGTAAGAGCTGCAAAATAAATTGGAAAGGAAATCTGTTCGTTTTTTACAATACACAGAAAGATAAGCAAATGGAAATTTTTCGTAAAATGTCTTTCGCGGATTCTACGGGAGATGCAATTCCGTTTTACCACGAAGGAAAATATCATATTTTTTCACTTACATCTCCACCGGGAACGACCGTCTATCCGGAGAGACTGCGTACAACCTGGAGTCATAGTATATCGGATGACTTAGTGCATTGGCAGGAGCTTCCGACGGCATTATATCCGGGGGAAGGAGATGAACCGGATGCTTCTGGAGTGTGGACCGGTTCAGTAATATATGGTGAGGGACAATATCATGCATTTTATACAGGATATTGTCTAACAGCGGAGTTTCAGCAGACCATATGTCACGCAACAAGCGATGATGGAATAACGTGGACAAAAGATATCGCAAATCCGGTTATTACTCCGATGACAGAGCTTTATGAAAAACTTGATTGGAGAGATCCGTATGTTTTTTATAATGAAGAAGATGAAAATTATTGGATTTTGATTTCAGCGAGAAGACTTGATATGCCGGTTACACGAAGGGGCTGTATAGTGCTGTACCGTTCAAAGAATTTAAAGGATTGGACGTATTATGGACCAATATATTCACCGGGGCATACAAATTGTCCGGAATGTCCGGAAATGTACAAGATGGGAGGTCACTGGTATTTGTCTTACTCAAGATTTTCAGAGTTTGTAAATACAATATACCGTGTATCAGAGTCTCCTTTTGGTCCATGGAGAAAACCTAAAAAGGATGGTATTGGTGGAAGACGCTTTTATGCTGCTAAGTCAATGCAAAATGATGATGGAAGACGTTTTTATTTTGGATGGGCGCATGATCGTGCAGAGCAGAGTGACAAAGGTGAATGGTATTGGGGTGGAACATTTTGTATTCCACATGAGGTGGTGCCAACCGAAAATGGAGAGTTAAATGTAAAGTTACCATGTGAATATGAGCATATTTTTGATAAAGCTGTTAATTGGAAATATATATCAGTTCTTGGAAATGCAAAAGATTATGGTGAAAAAACTATAACATTGAATGCGTTGGAAAGCTGTTCATATGGATTTTTGAGACATACGGAAGAAAGCTATATGCTGACATGCAAAATAGTACCAAGAGAAACATATGATACGTTTGGTATTCTTTTAAAGTCTGATAAAGAGGCAAGTGGATGTTTATTTCTTGAATTTGACAAAGCAATGCAAAGGGTCTCATTTTTAAATCTTCCGATGGGAGTGGATCCATTTTGGGTACAGTCGTGTCAGGCGGTTCCGCCGGCAACCGAGCCTGGGCCGGATGGGGTGCGTGTCTGTGAGAAAACAATGCAAATTGAAGACGGAAAGGCAATAGACGTAAAGATTATTGTGGATCATGACATGATAGAGGCATTTATTGATGAACAGATAGCGTTCACATATAGAATATATGCCAAACCGGAATTTGAAACTGGTATAATTGCTCAGGATTCGAATGTTGAATTCTATAATTTAAGCATTTCCGGAAAATAATTGCGAATGGGAGAGACATGGATGGAAAAAGAATATGATATAGTTGCGATGGGAGAATTATTAATTGATTTTACACCGGCAGGAGTTTCAGAAACCGGCATGTGTCTTTATGAACGTAATCCGGGAGGGGCACCGGTAAATATGCTTACTGCAGCAGCTAAAGCAGGATTGAGAACAGCCTTTATAGGCAAGGTTGGAAATGACATGCATGGTAAATTCTTAATAGAAGCTGTTGAAAATCAAAATATTAATAGCGATGGCATTATATTGGATGATAATGTATTTACTACACTTGCATTTGTAAATCTTACAAAAGATGGAGAAAGATCATTTGCGTTTGCAAGGAAACCCGGAGCAGATACAATGATAGGGTACAAGGAAGTCGATACTCAAATTTTACAGAATACAAAAGTTTTTCATGTGGGTTCACTCTCTCTTACTGATGAACCTGCACGTTCCACTACATTCCAGGCAGTGAAATATGCAAAAAATGCAGGTGCAGTTATATCATATGACCCTAACTACAGGGCACCTCTTTGGAATGATGAGAAGACTGCTATAGAACGTATGCGTTCAATGCTTCCGTTTGCAGATATGATTAAATTGTCCGATGAAGAAACTGCTTTACTTACGCCATACGAAAATCCGGATGAAGCAGCAAACTATTTATTAGACCATGGAATAAAAATAGTTGCAGTGACACTCGGAAAAGAAGGTGTGTTAATATGTAATAGGAAGGATCATCAAAAGGTAAGTGGTTTTTCAAGTCAAGTAGTAGACACTACAGGGGCAGGAGATTCATTTTGGGGTGGATTTATGTCTCAATTTGTAAAAAGCAAACTTAACCCTGAAGATTGTTCTATTGAAGAATTAAAAAAATTTGCAAGGTATGGAAATGCAGTAGCAAGCCTGTGCATAGAAAAAAAAGGAGGAATATTGTCGATTCCTGAAGAAAAAGAAACTTTTAAACGTTTACAGCTAAGTGTGTGAAAAACAATCGTAGTGCAAAATAATTGAAAATATACGATTATAGCCTCACTTTCAAATTTAAAAATATAGTAATGAAAAATGCAACATTTCTCTAAGAAATGTTGCATTTTTTTATCTTACAGTTACTATATCGGACATCAATTCTAATACTTTACACCCAATTACAACTTATTTAAAAATTATATTTGCCCTTTATTGGTTGTATCTGCCTTTTTTGACGACCGCTTCCCACAAAAATCCTTGTTCTTAGACGAAAAATGCAACATTTCTTAGAGAATTGTTACATTTTGCATAAGCATGGAAATAGCTTAAATCAAGTGCACGGAGGTATACAGAATGCTTAAATTATCGCTAAAAGAGGGAGAATATGTAAACATCGGAGACAACATCAGAGTGGTCTATGCCGGTGGAAGCGGAAAGAACGGACGTCTCATGATAGATGCTCCAAGAGAAATGAACATCTCAAGGTCAAACAATGATCCAAATCCTGAGAAGAGAAAAGATACATATTATCCAGAGCCAAGGATTTCAGAGGAAGCACAGCATGAAATCAAGAAGATTATCTGGAATGAAAGACAGAAAAAGGCAAAATCTGAAACAGATAAGAAAGCATAACTAATTACGTTAATAGGCGGCCGTGGCAGATGCCACAACCCGGAAAGCCGTTTGTTATAAAGCAACAAAGTGACTGCAAATACCAAAAACAAAGCAGTTACAAAAAACTCGGGAAAAGGACTTCCAGAGGTCAAACATAATAACCCATGAATATGGGACAAGGAGGATTATATTATGGTAGTACAACACAACATGCAGGCAGCAAATGCCAACAGAATGCTCAACGTAACAACAAGCGCACAGTCAAAGAGCACAGAGAAGCTTTCATCAGGCTACAGAATCAATCGTGCAGCAGATGATGCAGCTGGACTTACAATTTCTGAGAAGATGAGAAAGCAGATTAAGGGTCTTGACAGAGCTTCAACAAATGCAGAGGATGGCGTTTCAGCTGTACAGACAGCAGAGGGTGCCCTCACAGAAGTTCACTCAATGCTTCAGAGAATGAATGAGCTTGCAACACAGTCTGCAAACGGAACAAACTCTTCAACAGACCGTCAGGCAATTCAGGATGAGATTGATCAGTTATCAACAGAAATTGACCGTGTATCAGAGACAACAAAATTTAATGAGACATACTTATTAAAAGGTCAGAATGGTACAACTGATAAATACATGAAAGCTCATGATGCAGGATTTGCTGGTACACTTGCTGATGGAGATAAAACAGCAACATTCTCAATGAAGATTAAAGCTGGAGAAAGCCTGAAAATAGGTGGTACTGATTATGATGTTTATGCAGATGGAAGTGGTGTAACGGAGTTACAGGCATCAGTAAAGGCTTTAGCTGCAAATAAAACAGTTGAAATCGATGGGACAACATATACTGTAGTTGCTAAGGGTGGAGCTGTTGATGCAACTGCAAATAAGCTTGAAGCAGAAACAATAGCAGCAAAGATAAAAGCTGGTACCTCAGTTAATTTAACACCAGCTGATGCAGCAAAGAAAGTTACAGCTGTTGATACAACAAAGGCATCTTCAATAAGTGTTACGAAGGCTACCGAGAAAGTAATAGAGCAGCTTAAAGCAGCTAATGACATTGGTGCAGTAGATGGAAAATCAACAGTTACAGCTGGTACAGCAGCAGCTGATGGAACAGTAGAGTTTGAAATTCAAAAAGGACATGCAACAGTTGCAGATACATTATCATTCAATCTTCATGTAGGAGCTGATGCTGATTCTACAAATAAGATTACTGTTGATATCGATGCAATGAGTTCAGCAGGACTTGGAATCAAGGGAATTAATGTTAGCACAGAGCAGAACGCTACATATTCAATTGATGCTATTGCAGATGCAATTTCTCAGGTTTCTTCACAGAGATCAGCACTCGGAGCAGTTCAGAACAGACTTGAGCATACAATCAACAACCTCGACAACGTAGTTGAGAATACTACATCAGCTGAGTCTCGTATCCGTGATACAGATATGGCTGAGGAGATGGTTAACTACAGCAAGAATAACATTCTTGCACAGGCTGGACAGTCTATGCTTGCACAGGCTAATCAGTCTAACCAGGGTGTACTTTCACTCTTACAGTAATCATCTACAATTTAATGTTGTACAAAGCAGGAAGAGCTCGAAAGGGCTCTTTTTGTTATGTACTTTTTTCTTTTAGCATGAAAAGTACGATTATTTATTCCCGAATAAATTGCAGACACCCCCTGTGAAGTAGTATAATAACAACAATTAATACAGCTAATTGCACAAACTGGAATTGGCGATAAGCATGAAAAGAGGTTTACACTATGGACGTAAGAAAAATGAGAAATGAATTACTGGGAAAGCGCCTTGTGGCTGCGCTTGAGTCGCGCAACATGGAGGCTTATTATGTAGAGACAAAGGAAGAGGCTGTTAAGAAGGCACTGGAGCTGATTCCAAAGGGAAGCTCAATCAATATGGGCGGTGCTACATCGGTGAAGGAATGTGGTCTGTATGAGGCGCTCTCAAACGGAGAATATCAGTTTTATGACAGGGACAAGGTGTCTACGCAGGAGGAGAAGCAGGAGATAGCGTTAAAGGCATTTACATCGGATTATTTCCTTGGAAGTGTCAATGCGATGAGTGAGGATGGCGTATTTATCAATATTGACGGAAATGCAAACCGCGTGGCGGCATATGCTTACGGACCGAAGCATGTGCTTCTTATAGTAGGCATGAACAAGGTCGTAAAGACCGAGGCAGATGCTATGAGCCGTGCGAGAAATGAGGCGGCGCCAATCAACGCACAGCGCTTTGGCATCGACACACCTTGCTCCAAGAACGGCACCTGCTTTGACTGCAAGAGCCCGCAGTGTATCTGCTGTCAGATTCTGACCACACGCTTCTCAAGGGTGAAGGGACGTTTCCGGATTATTCTTGTGGATGAGAATTTGGGCTTTTAGTAACTGTTCAGTACAGAAATATGCGGTACCGCATATTTCGTAAGAAAACGTATATTATGTAGGAGCAAGCGCCCATCAGCGCAGCTGATTCTTATGCGCTTGCGGCTCGCAACTGTGAAGGTACTGAACAGTTACGACTTTTAATATATTGACCCTCATATCATTTTTATGCATTATACGGAAACGAAACATACGGTCAGGAAACATATGGATAAGAAACATACGAAAAGGAAATATACGAAATGGGATATTTAATTAGTGAGACAACAAAAGAGGAACGCGAGGCAATTGTGGCTGAGTCGCTTGGCAATATCGAGGCCACCTGCGATGGCTGCATGTCGGGGCTTGCCGAGATGTATCAGGACTATATTGATGGAAAGAAGGAGCTTCGTGAGATAAATATGGAGTTCAATGCCAGGTATGTGCACGGAGAGGATATGCCGGGGCGAAGCGGCTGTGGATATAAGTAATGTGGCGCGGTTTGGGATAATTACCGAAGCTTAATGATATCAGGGAGACGCAGATGATTTCATGCAGGGATGTTAACAATTTACAAATGGACGGAATGGAGCTTGTGGCGGGAGCAGCAGGGCTTGACCGGATTGTGTCATGGACGTATCTGGTGCAGACAAAGCCTTATAAGGATCATATGAATCCGGGCAACTTTGCGCTGCTTGTGGTAGATTACAAGAGATTTTCCATGGACGAGGCATATGATGCCATGGTTGAGCTGAATGAGCTGGGAATATCGGGCTTTGCGATTTCGGTTGTGGAGGACAGGGAAGAGACACCACAGAGGATGAAGGACAAGGCTGATGAACTCAAGCTGCCGTTGTTTTATATCCGGTGGGAGGGAGCTACTTTTGTAGATATTGCGCAGAGCGTCGGAGAGCTGCTTTTAGAGACCAGTGTGGATAATAAAAGGACCGGGGACTACCTGTACAATCTGCTTTTTGGATATGAGGTAAATGATAAGTATATCGAGAAGATTTCTGCACAGTTTGGTCTGACCTTTGACCGGCCGTACAGAGTGGGAATCATCGTGATAGACCGCAAATACGGAGTGAATCTGGAGCAGGACGAGCACACATATACATACTATACAGACTGCCTGAACCGCGAGGTTATCCATATGAAGAAAAAGCCTATGTATATGAGGTTTTTAAACAAATTTGTGCTTCTTTTTGAGGAGACAAAGGATATGGAGACAGAGCATCAGATTGAAAGGATACTTGGGGACTTAGACAGTCGTGCACCATTTGCAGGGCTCATTCACAGCACATGCATACTCGGTGCTGCATACAGGAAGCCTGCGGATTTTGGCAAGAGCTATCAGGAGGCGAAAAATCTCATCCCCAAAAAGGATATTTTACCCAATCCGACCAACAAGAAGGTAATCAGTGCCAGCTCCATGGGCATATACAAGTATATGTTCAACAGTGGCAATCAGCAGGAAATCATGGATTATTGCAACGAGAAGCTAAAGCGGCTTGAGATGTATGATAATGCAAACGGCTCGTTTCTCATAGATACGTTGCTCAATTATTATATGTGTGGCTTTAATGTCCAAAAAACGGCACAGATGATGTACGTTCATCGTAATTCCCTGCAATACCGTCTGAAAAAGATAGAAGAGATACTGGAAATCAGCCTTGATGACTCGATGGAATATCTGGATGTAGTTAATTGTATTCTTGTAAAAAGGCTTATGTTTAATTAGTTACTGTAAAAATGCACAAACAAATTGTGCAAAATTAACATTGCAAAGCTGCTTCATTAAGTTTATTATACGAACTAAGCAAAGGCGCTGGAGAAAAACTCCGGCGCCTTTTCGTATTTCAATAATCAAGGAGGAAAAGCTTATGATGAAGAGAAGTAAGAAATTTGCAGCATTGATATTGACAGGTGTAATGGCAGCGACAACATTGTTTGGATGTGGTTCGTCATCAGGAGGAGCAGCCTCAGATAGCTCAGCGGCAGACAGCTCATCAAAGAAGGTTTTAAAGGTTGGTATGGAATGTGCATATGCTCCATTCAACTGGACACAGGATACAGATACCACACCGGATGGTAGCAAGGCAGTCAAGATAGCAGGCTCTGATTACTACGCATACGGCTACGATGTAGCAGTGGCACAGAAGCTTGCAGACCAGATGGGAATGGACCTTGAGGTACATAAGGTTGAGTGGTCATCAATCGGTATCTCACTAGATGCAGGAGATTATGACTGTATCATCGCCGGTATGGGAAAGACAAAGGAAAGAGAAGCGTCATACGCATTCACAGAGCCTTATTACTATAGAAACAACTGTATTGTTGTTAAGAAGGGCGGCAAGTATTCAAATGTAAAGGGTCTTTCAGATCTCGCAGATACAGGCTGCAAAGTAACGACACAGCTTGGAACAGGCTGGATTCCACTTTTAGACCAGATAAAGGGTGCTGAACAATCAGGAAACTTTGAGACTACATCAGAGTGCTTCCTCGCAATATCAAACGGCAGCGCAGATGTATGTGTAATCGATGTTCCGACAGCAGAGTCAGCGGCACTGACAAATGATGATTTACAGATTATCGAGCTGGATGAGAATGATACATTCACAGGTGATGATGAAATGGTAAATGTATGTATCGCAACAAGAAAGGATGATACAGCACTCAGAGATAAAATCCAGGATGCCATGAAGGCAATCGGCTGGAATGACAAGGCAAAGATGGATGAGCTGATGGATCAGGTTCTGACACAGCAGCCGGCAGCCAACTAGTTGTTAGAGATTTATCTGATTCACGAAAAGATGAAAGACTGTGGGATGATGTTATATCGCATCATCCCACAATAGTCTGATAAACCGGCGTAAGCTGGGGATTAGAGAGATAAAAGTGAGGTAGCAGTATGATGATAAGTAATCCAAGTAATTCGTTAGAATGGATGGTATTTCTGGCGCAGAAATATTCAAGCATGTTTATCAAAGGAACCTGGCTTACGCTGTACATATCGGTAGTTGGTACATTGCTTGGCTTTGTATTGGGATATATCGTAGGCATAGTAAATGATGTAAAACTTAACGATGGCGACAACATCGTAAAAAAGGTCCTTATCCGTATAGTAAAGGTGATATTTACAGTTTATGTTGAAGTATTCAGGGACACACCAATGATAGTTCAGGCGATGATTGTGTACTATGGAATACGTCAGATGGGCTATGAAAACCTGACACCTGTATTTGCAGGTATTCTCGTAACTGTATTAAATACAGGTGCCTACATGGGAGAGACAGTCAGAGCAGGAATCGGTTCAATAGATATGGGACAGCGCGAGGGCGCATGGGCCATGGGAATGTCACCGTTTAAGACAATGCTCTATGTAGTTTTGCCGCAGGCGTTCAAGAACATCATTCCTGAGATGGCAAATACATTCCTTTTAAATCTGAAGATGACATCAGTACTCAATGTTATCGCTGTGCAGGAGCTTTTCATGGCTGCCAAGACAGTCGGTGGAAACTATTACAAGTACTTTGAGTCATATCTGGTCATCGCGGTAATTTACTTTGTACTTTGCTTTGTATTTGATAAGCTCTTCAAGCTGATTGAAAAGAAGCTGCAGGGCAAGACAGACTATGCACTCGCAGTTGAGTACATGGACAATGAATAGGAGGCGCAATATGAGTGAGACAGTAATTTCAATTAAGGATTTAAGCAAATCATTTGGTGATCATGAGGTACTTAGAAAGATTGATATTGATGTGCATTCCGGCGAGGTCATCTGTATTGTGGGCTCCTCAGGTTCGGGAAAATCAACACTGCTTAGGTGCATCAACAAGCTTGAGAAACAGACCTCAGGAAAGATTTTATATCACGATAAAGAGGTCAGAAATGTACAAAAGGATATCAATGATTACCGTTCAAAGGTGGGAATGGTGTTCCAGTCCTTCAATTTGTTCAATAATATGACAGTGCTCCAGAACTGCATGCTTTGTACAAGAAGGGTGCTTCATCTGCCAAAGCAGGAGGCCTTTGACAGGGCAATCACACATCTGAAGGCAGTCGGCATGGCTCCTTATATCAATGCGAAGCCATCACAGCTCTCAGGAGGACAGAAGCAGCGAGTTGCCATTGCCAGGTCACTTTGTATGAACCCGGAGGTGCTTTTGTTTGATGAGCCTACATCGGCGCTTGACCCTGAGATGGTCGGAGAGGTGTTAAATGTCATGAAGGACCTCGCAAGGACAGGACTTACGATGATAATCGTCACACATGAGATGGCATTTGCCAGAGATGTTTCTACAAGAACTATTTTCATGGACTCAGGATATGTGGCAGAGGATGCAGCACCGTCAGAGCTGTTTACAAATCCTAAGAATCCAAGAACAAGAGAATTCTTAAGCAGATATCTGGCAGGCTAGATATGGTTGGCATTCAGAAGGAGGAAATGATAAATGGATAATTTTGTAGTAACCTTTGCCAGAGGATTTGGAACAGGCGGAAAAGCAATAGCATCACAGCTGGCAAAAGAGCTTGGAATACACTGTTATGAGAACCGTATTCTGACTCTTGCAAGCCAGCTGAGCGGACTTGACGAGAATGTGTTTCAGGAGGTAAATGAGAAGCTGCGTGAAGAGGGGGGATTTACGAGCTTTTTGCGAGGGCTTCCAAGAGCAAAGGGATATATATCGAGAAATGAGAAGTTCAAATCAGATGACAGGCTCTTTGAGTATCAGAGCCAGATTATCAACGAGCTCGCAGACAAGGAATCCTGCGTCATAGTAGGAAAATGTGCCGACTATGTATTAAAGAACCGCCCAAATGTGGTGAGCATATACATTGAGGCACCGCGTGCATTCTGTGTGGAGCGTACCATAGCCAATATGGGTGTGACACAGGAGGTGGCTAATGCCACGATTGAGAGAACAGATAAGTTCAGGGCAGATTATTACAAGTACTATACACACGGAAACTACTGGACCAATCCGGTGAACTATGACCTGACACTAAACAGTGAGCGTGTCGGTGTGGAAAACTGTGTGAAGACGATAGAGCAGTATCTGATCATAAAGGGCTTTATCAAGGCTGATATGATTAAGACGGCGGGAGAACTCATATAAAAAGTATATAACAAAAAATTGCAGCTCGTGTATCGAGCTGCAAATTTTTGTTATTATTATATAGATATGTCTATCCAAGCAAAGCCTTATCAGAAGCAAATTCCTCGCCGGAAACCTCCTCAAACTTCATGAGCAGATCCTCCACAGTGAGGTTTTTCTTTTCCTCGCCTGAGATATTAAGGACAACCTGTCCGTTATTCATCATGATGAGTCGGTTGCCGTGAGCGATGGCATCACGCATGTTGTGTGTGACCATCATGGCTGTCAGGCTGTTCTCCTTGATGATTTTGTCTGTGAGAGTGAGCACCTTTGAGGCTGTCTTTGGGTCGAGAGCTGCGGTGTGCTCATCCAAAAGCAGCACCTTCGGCTTCTGGAGTGAAGCCATGAGCAGTGTAACAGCCTGACGCTGTCCACCTGAGAGCAGACCAACCTTTGAGGTCATTCGATCCTCGAGTCCCAGGTCAAGCTCCTTTAAAAGCTCGTGGAAATGCTCCTTTTCAGCCTTTGTGATACCCCAGCCAAGACCACGGCGCTTTCCGCGGCGCGCTGCAAGTGCGAGGTTTTCATCAATCTGCATGGTTGCGGTAGTTCCTGTCATTGGATCCTGGAACACACGTCCCAGAAATGATGCACGCTTGAACTCAGGAAGTCCTGTGACATCCACTCCATCGATGAGAATTGAACCATCGTCAACAGGCCATGTGCCTGCAACGGCATTGAGCATGGTCGATTTTCCGGCACCGTTTCCACCGATAACAGTGACGAAATCGCCCTCCTCAAGCTTTAGGTTTACACCATTAAGGGCATGCTTTTCATTGATTGTGCCCGGATTGAAGGTTTTATGTACGTTTCTAATCTCTAGCATTTATTTGCCCTCCTTTGCGTTAAGTGCTGCGGCAGAGCGCTTGCCTGCCTTTTTAAAGGAGGCCTTGCTCTTGCCCTTCAGGTAAGGCACTGCAAGGAAAATTGCCACGATGATTGCAGTGAAGAGCTTTAAGTCATCACTTGGCATCTGCAGCCACAGAACAATTCCGATTACAATGTAGTAAACAATTCCACCAAATATGACAAAGATAAGTTTTCCCATGAAATTCATGTGCTTTCCGAGGATTGCATCGCCGAGCACCTCACCGATGATAACGGCGGCAAGACCGATGACGATTCCACCACGGCCCATGTTTACATCGGAAAAGCCTGAGTACTGTGAAAGCAAGCCGCCTGAGAGCGCTACAATTGCATTTGAAAGCGCAAGACCGATGAGCTTCATGTTGTCAATGTTGATACCCTGAGCCTTGCTCATTGCAGGGTTGCAGCCTGTGGCACGGATAGCAGAGCCCTGCTCTGTTCCGAAATACCAGTAAAGCACCGCGATAATTACAATCGAGAAAATCACGCCGACAATTATCGCATGTGTCAGGTTACGTGATGAAAGCACAAGATTATATTTATCTGCGCTAAGTGCCTGGTTGGCGTGGCGCTGCATGATATTTAAGTTGATAGAGTAGAGAGCTATCTGTGTAAGGATTCCTGCCAGAATCGGAGGAATGCCGAGCTTTGTATGTAAGAGACCAGTGCAGAGTCCTGCGAGCAGACCGGCAATACATGCGCAAAGCAGTGAAACCCAGATATTGTAGCCGTTAATTGTCATCATAACGGTTACGGCACCACCTGTTGCAAATGAGCCATCAACCGTCAGATCTGCGAAGTCCAGCAGTCTGAAGGTGATGTAAACACCGAGTGCCATGATGCCCCATATCAGGCCCTGGGCTATATTGCCCGGAAGGGCATTGGTGAATGCAACCGGATTTAAGGTTGCAAAATAATTCATTAGAATCATTTTATTAAATACCTCCATAGTGCAGCTGTTTATTCAGCTGAGATTTCCTCATAGCCGTCCGGAACTGTGATTCCAAGCTCCTTGGCGCGGTCCGGAAGGTACTCCTTAGTGAACTTAGGAGCGCTCTTAACTTCCATAGTTTTGACGTCTGTACCATTTACAAGGATATCGTAAGCCATCTCACCTGTTGTGTATCCAAGGTCATAGTAGCTGATAGAAAGTGTTGCCACACCACAGCCCTTAGCGATTCCTTCCTCGCCAGCGAAGATAGGTTTCTTAGCCTGTGAAGCTACATTGTTGATAGCCTCTGTACATGAAGCAGCAGTGTTGTCAGTTGGGATGTAGATTGCATCAGATGCATCACATGCGCTCTGTGTTACTGCAGCAACATCATTTGAATCAGAGAAGGTGTACTCTTTTACAGTGTATCCCTCGTCCTCAAGGTATTTGGTAATAGTTGTTGACTGGTAGATACTGTTTGGCTCAGATGAGCAGTAGATGATACCGATGTTCTTTGCATCCGGGAAGAGCTCCTTGATGCATTTAGCCTGCTCATCGAGTGGAGCGAGGTCTGTAGTACCTGAAATATTCTTTCCTGTAGTGCCTGACCAGTCTGACATATCAAGAGCTGTAGCGTAGTCTGTGATAGATGTTCCGAGAATCGGAATAGAGTCTGTAGCTGCTGAAGCGGCCTGAAGAGCTGCTGTGGCATTTCCAAGGATAAGGTCGTAGTCGTTTGTGACGAACGTGGTGCAGATTGTAGAGCATGTAGAAGCATCTCCTGCGGCATTCTGCTCGTCAAATGAGACCTCGTCTCCGAGCTTGTCCTTTAATGCGTCCTTAAAGCCCTTTGTAGCGGCATCGAGAGCCTCGTGCTGTACGAGCTGGCAGATACCTATATGATATTTGGCATCTGAGTTCTTACCTGACTGTGTGCCACCGTTTGCTGAACCGGAATCTCCACATCCGGCAAGTCCAAGAACCATTGTTCCTGCAAGAACAAGTGAAGCTAAAATTTTAGATCTCTTTTTCATGATAATTCCTCCTTTTATCAGCGCTTTAAAGCGTTGATGTATCAATTAGGTAAATTATATTCACTTATTAATGAGAAGTCAAGAGAAGATGAGGAAAAAGTAGGGCTTAATATATATAAATGATGGATAATAAGCCATCCTGTTTCGCTGGGATAGGGGAGCTGTTTTGGGGATTTCAGCAGTTTCAGCTACTTTTTTATGGATTTTTCCAGCTGTTTCGCTAGGTTAGGGGGGAGCTGTTTTAGGAATTTCAGCGGTTTCAGCTACTTTTTTGGAGAATTTTCAGGCTGTTTCGTTGTGATTAGGGAGCTGTTTTGGGGATTTCAGCGGTTTCAGCTACTTTTTTCCAGAATTTTTCCAGTTTTTGGGCTGGATTGGGGAGCTGTTTTAGAAGTTTTATGGATTACAGCTACCCAAGGCTTGCCTGCTATCAACCTATGGCTATTGTACACTATGCTAATTTAGTGTGGGGAATATCCTGCCGAAATGATGAATACAGTAATAGAAAAAAATGATGGTTCATACTGGATTTGAGGAGATGGTATTGGAACAGAACAAAAAACGATTTCAGGGGAAGCCGATTATACGGTTACATGCAGCAGTGAATTTGTGCCGTATGGATTTCCGCGGGAAAATTATTAAAAAACTTCGCATTAAAAGAAATCATCTTAAAATGCGAAGCTTTTATTTACATAATTATTCAGCTATAACCTTGGCAAATTTCTTTTTACCACGTCTGATAATGAGACCCTCGCCCTTGAAATCGTCGAGAGTGTATTTTGTAGAGATATCAGTTACCTTCTCATCTGCAACGGAAACACCGCCCTGCTGGATATTTCTGCGGCCGTCTCCTCTTGAATCGCAAAGTCCTGCTTTTACGAGAACAGAGATGATATCAAGCTCTCCGTCAGGGAAGTCCTCAGCTGTAACGGTAACTGTAGGCATATTTGCGTTGTTGGCTCCGCCTGCGAAAAGTGCATGGCTTGCCTCTTTAGCCTTTGTGGCTTCCTCCTCACCGTGAACAAGCTTTGTAAGCTCGAATGCCAGGATTTCCTTAGCATCATTGAGCTGTGCGCCCTCCCAGCTTTCCATCTTGTCAATTTCCTCGAGAGGAAGGAAGGTGAGCATTCTGATACATTTAAGAACATCGGCATCAGAAACGTTTCTCCAATACTGGAAGAACTCGAAAGGTGTTGTCTTGTTAGGATCAAGCCATACTGCGCCAGACTGTGTCTTGCCCATCTTCTTGCCCTCAGAGTTTAGGAGCAGATTGATTGTCATAGCGTATGCATCTTTTCCAAGCTTACGTCTGATAAGCTCTGTTCCACCGAGCATGTTACTCCACTGGTCATCTCCACCGAACTCCATGTTGCAGCCGTATTTCTGGAAAAGTGTGTAGAAATCGTAGCTCTGCATGATCATGTAGTTAAACTCAAGGAAGGAAAGTCCCTTTTCCATACGCTGCTTGTAGCACTCAGCTGTAAGCATACGGTTTACTGAGAAATGAGCACCAACCTCGCGGAGCACATCCACGTAGTTTAAGTCCATCAGCCAGTCAGCGTTGTTTACCATGATAGCTTTTCCCTCGCCAAAGTCGATGAAGCGGCTCATCTGTTTCTTGAAGCACTCTACGTTGTGGTTGATAGTCTCTGTTGTCATCATCTGGCGCATATCTGTACGTCCTGATGGATCACCGATCTGTGCTGTACCTCCACCGATAAGCACGATAGGCTTGTTTCCGGCCATCTGAAGTCTCTTCATAAGGCAAAGAGCCATGAAATGTCCAACGTGAAGGCTGTCTGCTGTAGGATCAAAGCCGATGTAGAAGGTAGCCTTTCCGTTGTTTATAAGCTCCTTGATTTCTTTTTCGTCTGTTACCTGCGCGATAAGGCCGCGGGCAACTAATTCGTCATAAATTGTCATGATTTTCCTCCTGATAAGTTGAATCTGTATTCTGAAAAATAAAATATCCCCCTCATCCATTTAAGGACGAGGGGGATTTCTCGCGTTACCACCTTAATTTGCATCCTGCTCGCACAGGAATGCCTCCGTGAGTTGTCACACATTATTCGACATATATTATATAGTGAAAATAGCCGATTCTGCTAACACTCCGGCACTATAACGTGTGCCAATACGTTGCAGCTTATTAATCGAACCGGCGATATTTAACCATCCGGTATGACGTTCGGTGCAAAGCTCCGGGATGTATTCCAGATCTGTTTCCTTGCGCCTCTCACCTGCCGGCAGCTCTCTGTAAGTATTGCAGAAATGTACTTGTTCCCATCAAAGCCTGTTGAAATGTAATTGTGCTTCAATTGACGATATTATAGCCGTTTAAGAAGTGGTTTGTCAAGGGTGCAAAAAGCGGTGTATGAAAAGTATGAAAAGCTTTTTAATTATTGCACTCTGACCTATGGTGATGTATACTTTGAATAACAAACAAACTTTGGTTATGAAAGGGAGAAAAAATGAGCACATATTATACTATTATGAGTATGATTGACGGCTTTGAGTCGTTTATCAATCTGGCAGTTACGGTATTGACAATTATTGCATCATGGATTATGTATGCAAAGGCAGGAGAGCCCGGCTGGGCGGCTATTGTACCGTTTTACAGCTCATACGTCAGATTTAAGATTGCAGGGAAAAAGAAGCTGTTCTGGGGATATCTTGTGGCATGTATCGCAAGTATAGCAGGATGTATTTTATTAATGTATGAGATTATTGCATCAGGACTTTCTGTTATGACATCCGGTTATATGGGATCGTATTATGATTCTACCTATGGATATGGTGGAAGCAGCATCGGAAATCACATGGGCATGCTGATATTTGCAGTTATTCTGGTTATTGCAGCAATAATTGCGGCAGCGGTTATGAATATCCTCTGCTGTGTCGGACTGGCACATGCGTTTGGCAAGGGAGCAGGATTTGCCTGCGGACTTATATTCCTCAATGTGATTTTTATCTGTATTATTGCCTTCAACAAAAACATTGTTTATGTGGGAGATGGATATAATAGTAATAATAACTACTATAATCCATACGGTTCAAACGGATACGGTCAGCAGTATGGTCAGAACATGTACGGAAACGGAGCAAACCAGCAGTACGGTCAGAACATGTACGGAAACGGGGCAAATCAGCAGTACGGCCAAAACATGTACGGAAACGGGGCAAATCAGCAGTACGGCCAGAACATGTACGGAAACGATGCAAATCAGCAGTACGGTCAGAACATGTACGGAAACGGGGCAAACCAGCAGTACGGTCAGAACATGTACGGAAATGGAGCAAACCAACAGTACGGCACACTGGGAACAAACGGAGCCGGAAATCAGCAGTATGGTCAGAATGATTATGATGAAACGCAGATTCTGAGTGATAAAAATAGTTCAGCTTCATCAGGACAGTCATGGAATGATGAGTATAACAACAAAGATTACGAATAAATAATAAGAATAAAGCGCATGAATAAAAGCTATAAATAAATGTTATAGTACAAATTTGTATCATTCTCTTGACATATAGTGTCAGAGGACTATAATACAAAACAAGATTTAAATAAATATGTTCACCAAAATTCGTTGATGAGAACAAGGTCCGATTTGTATTTATTTTCAGAGAGCCTGTGGGCGGTGCGAACAGGCAATGGTCAGATTGGAATATCCTCTCTAAGAAGCGGGCTGAAAGCATTAAGTGTGTCTGTAAACCTCGCCGGTGTCCACCGTTATATGGAAAGCATATGCTGGTATGCAGAGTGTCACAGTAATACACTGTGGAATCAGGGTGGTAACGCGGATTATTTCGTCCCTTTTCAGATTATGTCAATCTGGAAAGGGATTTTTTAATTCCATAAAAGAGTTTTAGTGAGCAGAAAAATGTTAAGGAGGCTTACAATGAAAGCATTACAAAAAGTAAGTAAATTTTTATCAGACTACACATCGATAGTTGTCATAGCAATCGCCGTAGTCACATTTCTGGTTCCGAATCTGATGGCCTGGGTAAATCAGATGCTGTTTGTGGATCCGGTATCCAACAAGTTCACATGTCAGTCAATCATTATCGGAATCATCATGTTTAGTATGGGACTTACACTTACGACACAGGATTTCAAGATACTCGCACAGAGACCATTTGATATATGTGTAGGTGCAATCGCACAGTATCTTATCATGCCGTTTCTCGCATTTGGTATCTCAAAGGCATTGAATCTGCCTGACGGAATCGCACTTGGACTTATCCTCGTAGGCTGCTGTCCTGGTGGTGTTTCTTCAAACATTATGTCATACCTCTGCGGTGGTGATGTGGCATTCTCAGTTGGAATGACAACAGTTTCCACATTGCTCTCACCATTTATGACACCGCTTCTGGTATCATTGCTTGCAAGCGGAACACATGTCTCAATCAAGGCGCTTCCGATGTTTGTGTCAATCATTGAGACTGTAATCTTTCCTGTAGCGGTTGGATTTTTACTCAACTACCTGCTTGGAAAGAAAAAGGCATTTGCCGAGGCTCAGAAGGTCATGCCGGGCATTGCGGTGCTTGGTCTGGCATTCGTTGTAGGTGGTGTTGTATCATCACAGGGCTCAAAGTTCTTTACATCAGGAGTAGTAATTTTTGCGGCAGTTCTGTTACATAACGGACTTGGATATCTGCTCGGATACGGTGCAGGAAAGCTGGTAGGCATGAACACAGCCAAGAAGAGAACCATCTCTATCGAGGTTGGTATGCAGAATGCAGGTCTTGCCACAAACCTTGCCACAACTACAGCACAGTTTGCTTCAACACCTGAATCAGCCATCATCTGTGCAGTATCATGTACATGGCATTCAATCTCAGGCACACTGCTTGCCGGAGCCTTTGCATTAAAGGACAAAATGGCTGCTAAAAAGGCAGAAGAAGCCGCTGAGACAAAGACAGCATAAAGAGAATTAATACCTATTATAACCGATTGGTAAATTAAACAAAAATCATAGAAATTAAAAATAAATTATGTATAAAATATTTATTGAAATTTGTTAAAAAAAGAGTAAACATAATATACAAATAAAATTAAGATAAACAAAAGAAAGAGGTAATAATATGAGTGGAATCTTAATGATGGTAATAGCCATTGTTGTGCTCGGTGGAGCATACTTATTATATGGCCGTTATCTGCAAAACAAATGGGGCATTGATCCAAATGCCAAGACTCCTGCCTACGAGATGGAGGACGGAGTGGACTATGTACCGGCCGATACCAATGTAGTATTCGGACATCAGTTTGCATCTATAGCAGGTGCAGGCCCAATCAACGGACCAATTCAGGCAGCTATTTTCGGATGGCTTCCGGTTCTGCTTTGGATATTAATTGGTGGTGTATTCTTTGGAGCTGTTCAGGATTTTGCATCTATGTACGCTTCAGTTAAGAACAAGGGTCGTACAATCGGTTACATCATCGAGGAATACATCGGTAAATTAGGAAAGAAATTATTCCTGTTATTCTGCTGGCTGTTCTGTATACTTGTTGTTGCAGCCTTCGCAGATGTCGTAGCCGGAACATTCAATGGCTTTGCTGCTGATAAAGCAGGCGAGGTTACAAAGGTTGTAGCCAACGGAGCAGTTGCAACTACATCAATGCTTTTCATCATAGAGGCAGTTGCACTTGGTTTCTTCCTTAAATACTCTAAGTTCAACAAATGGATTAACACACTTGTTGCAATCGCATTACTTATAGTAGCTATAGCACTGGGACTCAATTTCCCAATGTATTTAAACCTTAGCGTATGGCACATAATTATATTTGTATATATACTTATAGCCAGTGTTACACCTGTATGGGCACTGCTTCAGCCACGTGATTACCTTAACAGCTACCTGTTAATCTTCATGATCGTAGGTGCGGTAATCGGTGTATTTGTTGCAAATCCTGCTTGTAACCTTGATGCTTTCACAGCATTTGCAATCCCTGATGCAAACGGAAACCCACAGTATCTGTTCCCAATCTTATTCGTAACAATCGCCTGTGGTGCAGTTTCAGGTTTCCATTCACTTGTATCATCAGGTACTGCTTCTAAGCAGATTAAGAATGAGAAGAACATGCTTCCTGTTTCATTCGGTGCCATGCTTATGGAGAGTATGCTTGCAATCCTTGCACTTATCGCAGTAGCATCATTCGGTAAGGGAGAGGCAGCTGCTCAGGGACTTACAACACAGCCACAGATTTTCGCAGGAGCTATCGCAAACTTCCTGTCAGTAATCGGTTTACCACACTCACTTGTGTTCACACTGATTAACCTTGCTGTATCAGCCTTCGCTCTGACATCACTGGATTCAGTAGCCAGAGTCGGACGTCTGTCATTCCAGGAGTTCTGGCTTGATTCAGACACAGATGATGACAATATGAGTCCATTTGTCAAGCTGATGACAAACAAATACTTTGCAACAATCATCACACTGGTACTTGCATTCCTGCTTACAAAGGTAGGCTATGCAGAGATATGGCCACTGTTTGGTTCAGCTAACCAGCTCTTATCAGTACTTGCACTTGTTGCCTGCGCAGTATTCTTAAAGAAGACAAAGCGTCAGGGCTGCATGCTCTGGATTCCAATGGTATTCATGATGGCAGTTACATTTACTGCACTTGGCATGACAATCTACAAGCTTACAAAGGCATTATTCTCTGTAGGACTTGACCTTGGAAATTCATTACAGCTTATATTCGCAGTATTACTGCTCATCCTTGGTGTGCTTGTTGCAATTCAGGGTGTGAAGAAGCTCTGTGAGAAATCAGAAAGCAAGAAAGCTGCAGCTTAAAATGAGATAGAAGTTGCAATTAATAGAAATCAAAAGTCTCAGAATCCGCTTAATAAGCGAGTTCTGGGACTTTTTTATGTGAGGATGATGAATAAAAGAAGTGAAAAGGGAGCCTGATATCAGGCTCCCAATTCTCTGTCCTTTCCCATGAAAAATACTGCTAAAGATTCCGGACCAACATGGCTTCCGGTGCAGAAATCATAGGTGGTATTTATCACATCGCGCACCTTTATGCGCTTTTTAATCTGTTCAATCACATAGAGCGAATCCTCATATGCGTCAGCATGTGCCACTCCGATAATCTGATTTTCAGGGTCTGTAATGTTGTCGCATAACAGATTGACAAGCTCATTTAATACGGCTTTTCGGCCACGACATTTTCTGAACTGTACAATATATCCGTCCTTGCTGCCCCTTAGGATAGGCTTGATACTTAGCATGTTGCCAACCAAAGCGGTGGTTCCGCTTAATCTGCCGGTTCTTGCAATATACTTTAAATTGCCCACGGTAAACACACCGTTTAATCTGGCAGGATAGGTCTCTATAGTGTCAGCCACCTCATCAAAGCTCATGCCCTTCTCACGCATTTCACTGGCGTATATTGCGAGAAGTCCCTGTCCGAGGGAAGCATTTAATGAATCCACCAGGCGTATTTTTCTGCCGTTACTGCAATCATCAAGGACAGCATCGGCTGCGACACGGGCTGAGTTGTAGTTGCCGCTTATGTTTTTACTGAGGGAGAAATACAGGATATCCTTGTCAGCCTCAATGATTTCCCTAAAAGTATCCTCAAAGATTCCGCTGCTGATAAGTCCGGTCTTTACCTCGGCACCTTCTCTTATCGCGTCATAGTATTCCTTACCCTTTGCCCGCTCCTGTTCCGGTGTGAGGTCAGGCTCAAAGCAGGTCATTTCCTTTCCGTTGACAAGGTTTACAAATGATAGCACCTTGATTTTATATTTTTTACATAGCTCTGCAGGAATGTTTGCCGCAGAGTCAACAATTATTTCAAACATATTTACCCTCGTATTTCTATAATAATGATATGATGGTCAAAAGGTATTTTGCCCCTTTAATCATAATAATTGGTTAACTGTAGTTATGCATCACATATCTTGCAATTATATGCCATTAATATATGTGGTTGCAAAGGATAGTATATGTAGTTTTTGATACTATGTCAATGACTTTTGCCATGTTTAGTAAAAATTTAGAATATTTAGATAGAGTTATCAGGGATGTAGTGTTATAGTAGAAATAATAGATATATAGATTCAATGAAACAGAGGAAAAATATGAGTGATATAAAATTAGGCTGTCACGTAGGCATGGCAGGAAAAGATATGTTTCTGGCATCAGCCAGGGAAGCAGCGTCATATGGCGCGAATGTGTTTATGCTCTACACCGGGGCACCACAGAACACGAGAAGAAAGGAAATCTTTGAGCTCAACATAGACGCAGGCTGGGAATATGCACATGAGCATGGGATAAATGAGATAGTGGTCCACGCGCCATACATCATAAATCTGGCAAACACCGTAAAGCCTGAGACGTACGAGCTGGCAGTGGAGTTTCTGGAAAAGGAGATAGTAAGGACCGCGGCAATGAAGAGCCGCATACTGGTGCTTCATCCGGGAAGTCATGTAAATGCCGGTGAGCAGGCTGGAATCGCACAGATTGTAAAGGGACTTAACACAGTACTCAATCAGAATGATGACGATGTGTTTATCGCACTTGAGACGATGGCAGGAAAGGGCAGTGAAATAGGCCGTTCCTTTGAGGAGCTTAAGGCAATCTATGATGGAGTGGACAGGAAGGAAAGGCTGCGTGTCTGCTTTGATACGTGCCATGTAAATGATGCAGGATACGATATTGTGAACCATTATGATGATGTTTTTGCGGAGTTTGACAGGGTGATAGGACTTGAGCAGATAGCGGTATTTCATGTGAATGACAGCTTAAATCCTCTCGGAGCACACAAGGACAGGCATGCAAATATAGGCAAGGGAACCATCGGCTATGACACACTGCACCGCCTGGTGCATGATGAGACCTTTGCAAATGTACCAAAGATTCTGGAAACACCATGGCTTTGTGAGGAGAGCTCTGCGAAGAAGACTATTCCTCCTTATAAAGAGGAAATTGAATGGCTTCTTAAATAAGAAGGTGGCTAAAAATGTATGGAGAGGTTTGGTATTACAGACAGTAAGATAATGGAGGCATAATAGATGAAGGAAAAAACCTACGAGGGAACTAAAAAAACACAGAATGGTTTAAAGAGAATGTTTTTTTCAGTGCTTGCGATATTATTGCAGGCAGTTTTCATGGTATATATGTTTACAAGGCTAAATGAATATGCGGCAGCAATAAACACGACCACAAGCGTCCTGGCAATCATACTTGTGCTCGGACTGTACAATCGTGAGCAGACCGCATCCATGACTACACCGTGGATTATACTGATACTGGCATTTCCGATAATGGGAGTGTCACTTTACCTGTTAGTCGGACTAAACGGCGCACCGAATAAGATGCGTGCACGGTTTGAAGAGGTGGATTCCATGCTTCTTCCATGTCTGCCTGAAAACGCAGACATACTATCCGATATGTATGAAAAGGTGCCACAGGCAGCGGGAATTTCAACATACCTGGCCAAAAATGCACTTTATCCGGTATATCAGAACACGGATGTAACATATTATGATCAGGCGTCAAAGGGACTCGAAGCGCAGCTTAGCGATTTATCAAAGGCAAAGAAATTTATTTTCATGGAGTATCACGCCATAGAGGACAAGGAATCGTGGCACCGTATCCAAAAGGTGCTCATGGAGCGCGTGCAGGCAGGAGTCGAGGTCAGAGTGTTTTATGATGATATGGGCTCAATCTTTTTCATAGACAGGGATTTCTCGGAAAAGATGCAGAAGCTTGGCATCAAATGCAGGGTGTTCAACCCGGTTGCACCTGCCTTTAACATGTTTTTAAACAATCGTGACCATAGAAAAATCACGGTAATTGATGGAAAAATCGCATATACCGGCGGCTATAATCTGGCAAATGAGTACTTCAATGTGACACACCCATACGGAATCTGGAAGGATACGGGAATCAGGCTCGAGGGAGATGCTGTCAAGTCGTTTACCATCGCATTTCTCGAGATGTGGAATGCATCAGAGCGCAAGGTACCGCGCGAGGTGGATGTATCGCAATATCTGCTACACTATGATTATGAGGCAAAACAGAGTGGATATATCCAGCCATATGCAGACAGCCCTCTCGATAACGAGCAGGTGGGTGAGGATGTCTATATCAGCATGGCAAACAAGGCACAGCGTTATTGCTGGTTTATCACGCCTTACCTTATCATTACCGATGAGATGAGTCATGCACTGGCACTTGCCGCCAAGCGTGGAGTTGACGTGCGCATCATCACGCCGGGCATCCCTGATAAGAAACCAATATACAGCGTGACACGCTCCTTCTACAACCAGCTTGTGAAGCATGGTGTGAGGATTTTTGAGTGGACACCGGGCTTTTGCCATGCAAAGATGAGTGTGGCAGACGATATAATGGCAACCTGCGGTACCATAAATCTTGACTATAGAAGCCTTTATCATCACTTTGAAAATGGCTGTTTTATGGCGGATTGTGAAGTGGTGCATGAAATCAGGGATGATTTTATCAGGCTTTTCACTGAGTCCGCGGAGGTGACGGAGAAGTACAGGACCGGAAGAAGTGCAAGACGAAGGCTGGGACAGTCAATTATGCGGCTGTTTGCAGGGCTATTGTAGACTGAAAATAATGTGTATCAGGGAAGTGAGAGCATATGAGTGATTACGACAGCAAAATCATCAGAAAGCAGATAAGAGTGTATGGCTCTGTGCAGGGGGTAGGTTTCCGCTACAGAACAGAGCATGCGGCTGAAAGCGTTGGCGCAACAGGCTGGGTGAGAAATGACCCTGACGGCTCGGTATTTATGGAAATACAGGGCACAGAGGAGCAGATAGACAGGGTATTTGCAATGGTGAGTCAGGGTACTTATGTAAATATAGAGAAAATGGATGCCAAATCAATACTGGTGGTTGAGGATGAGCGAGGATTTCATACGAGAGAATCGCTTGGAGACTTCTGGGGACTATGGCACAGATAAACGGAGGCATCATATATGTTTTTTATGATGGGAATAACGGACGGCAGGAAGGACTTTGACTTCAATCAGGTCATTACCTGCGATGAATGTGGCAGGTATGGCAGGTATCAGGTGTATATGACATACATGGTGCTGTCACTGTTCTTCATTCCGTGTTTTAAATGGAACAGGCACTACTATGTGCAGACCACATGCTGTAATGCACTTTACGAGCTTGATCCGGAAATAGGACGCAGGATAGCAAGAGGCGAGGACGTGGAGATATTGCCACAGCATTTGCAGCGTGTAAATCCGCAGTATGGTTACGGCTTTGAAAATGGAAGTGGAAACACAATAAAAAGATGCAGCAATTGTGGATATACAACTACAGAAGACTTTGAATTCTGTCCCAAATGCGGTAGGAAATTATAATGCAATGGTTTTATAATAGAAAATTAAAATTTAAGAACACATGACTTTTAAATAAGGCGATAAACTTATATGGAAATTTAGGAGGAAAACGCATGGAAACATGGTATTACGAGGTAGTGTCCATAGACGGAGACTATGCAAATCTAAAGAGATGCGATATCGAATCAGATGATCTGAAGCTTGTGGCAAGGGCATTGCTCCCACCTGAAATAATGGAGGGAAGCAGACTCAAATACGAGCTGATGCAGTATGAGATAATTCAATAGGAGAGCTAAAAATGAAGATAAAATTCAAAGAAATGGAAGCAGCTACAATCCCACATTTTAAAGGTGGCGAGGGTGATTTTATAGCAAAAATGCATACTGACGATCTCAACAAGATCATCAACGGAAGATTGCAACCGGGATGCACGATAGGACTGCACACACATGAGACAAACAGTGAGATAATATTTATCGTAAGCGGCACAGCCGATTTCATCTATGATGACGGAAAAGAGACTGTTGAGGCTGGAAACTGCCATTACTGCCCGAAGGGACACAGCCATTCCATGATAAATTACGGAACGGAAGATATCGTATTCTACGCAGTTGTACCGGAGCACTAAGCAGGAGGAAAGTAATGCAGCAGAAATCTACGCAAAAAATACTGTTATTTAGTGTAGCAGCACAAAAAGCGGAAAAAATAAAAGCCCTGTGCAAAACCCTTGGAATATCGGTGCAACAGGTGGAAAAATCAGATTACGGACAGAAGCTCGGTGCCATAGCCGGAATAACCGGATTCAAAAAGGATGGTTCAAGGTATAGCGGAGCCGATTTCCCGGCGGAGCTTTTGGTCTTTTCAGGTATTAATTCATCACAAATGGATATCTTTCTGGCGGAATATAAGAAGGCGGGGATTGAACCAATCGGATGTAAGGCTGTCGTTACACAGGATAATGTATTTTGGAGTGCCGATAAGCTGTTTCGGGAGATATTCAGAGAGCACTTGTTTATGAGCAGGTAAATGAAAAAAGGCAATCACATAAAAAGTTTGTGATTGCCTAATTTTTTTAGCATTTATTGTTTCAGGGTTATGATTGTATGGAAAGTACCGGAATCATTATCATAATACATTTGCAAATTTCCGTGATATTGTTTCACGACTTTTTTAATACTCTTGATTCCGAAGCCATGTCTGCCCTTATTTGCTTTATGGGATACAGGAAGTCCATCCTGATCATACACAGGGGTGCTTCGGCAGGAATTTATGAGTATGATAATAATAAAAGGTGAATTTTCCTTTTTTTCTACGGTAAGCTCAATAAAAGAATCAGGGATGTTATCTGCTGATTCCAATGCATTATCCAATAAGTTACAGAATAACGATGTCAAATCGTGCTGGTAAATATTTTGAACAGTATCACTTCTGATATCAGTATGAAAAACAATGTGCTTCTCGTTGCATTGTCGCTGATAGCGGCAGAGAATTGCATTCAGCATTTCATTATCGCAGATTTTTGAGGTTTCTTTTAAGTCAGAAGATTCCAAAAGCTGTTGTATATAAGCATTTATTTTATCAGAATCATTTTTTTCATTGAGTAATTTGATAGATTGAAGATGTTTTTTTATATCATGGATCAGAATACTTTGATTTTCACTTTGCGAAAGTATCATTTCATAGTATTGGGCAAAATCCGATTCTTTCTGGAGCAACAACTGCATATCGGTATATTCCTGTGATTTTTTCTGATTATATTGGTTGATGCCAAATACAAGCAGATTGACCATCAGCAAAAAAACAGCACAGATTGTTACCATAAAATCAACAGGTTGGGCAAAGGCTGATGTTTCACCAATAGCAAGAAAAGTAAACATAATAAAAATAGACGAAACCGGAATTAGCATTAAAAGAAGTCCTGAGCGATCGTACTGTTTCTGATTTATATTTTTTCCCTTGAGCAGATGAATTAATAAATAGATGACTGCAAAAAATAAAATCTTGCTAAAAACCGTAAAAAAAATAATTCCGGCATCTGTTTCTAAGACAAAATGCGGAAAAAACCTTGATATAATTCCGAAAACTGCAAGTTCAGATAGTCCCATAATTGCTGTAAGTATGGCGGAATGGAATAGTGCCAATAACAACTTGAGCTTAAACAACATATAAAGAAAAATAGTGTTAATCACAAAAAAACTGATGGTATTAAGCCCTGTTTGTCCTAGCAGGGAAATAAGAAACAATATAGCATAAAAAGCACTCAATAGTGCCAGTTTTATTTTATTGCTATAAGAAGAGGTAAAAAGGCTGGAGGCGTATTGCCATAATATAACCGCTTCTGTAAAAAAGCTAAAAAAAAGTAAAATGATATGTTCCATCTATTTTTACCTCATACTTTCCAGATATAGTAGATAAGCATTTTTAAATGAACTGTATTTCCTGCGTGTCAGGTAGGCGGTAATCTGCTGATTCGATAAATGTATGGTGGAATGATCGAAATCCACAATATGTTCAAAATTAACAATAAAGCTCCTGTGTGTTTGGAAAAAGCTGTTTTTTGGGAGCTGTTCCAGCCAGTAGTCCATATTATGAATGGAGTCAAAATCCTGCCGGGCAGTATGTACAATTACTTTTCGTCCCTGTGCTTCTATGGCAATGATTTGAGAAGCGGGAAACGAATACACCCCCTGTTTAGTTTCAACAGGAATTTTGGTAGTAATGGAATTGTAATATGTTAAGGCATCTTTCATATTTCGGAAAAAACGCTGTTTGTCCAAAGGCTTTGAAAGATAGCGGAATACATGAAAACGCATTGCCTCATCCAAATATTCGGAATAAGAGGTAACAACAAAAATTATGACATTTTTATTTGCTTTTTTTAATTCATTTCCTACGAAAATCCCATTCATACCGGGCATTTCAATATCCAGAAAAACAATATCTTTTTCGTTTTTATCAGCCAATAAAGATTCACCACTGGTAAAGGAAACTAATTCGGGACATTTTAAATGGTTTGATTCAAAGTAGGATTCAATATATTTCTGTAATTGTTCTATTATCAGAGTATCGTCATCACAAATTAAAATACGCATTTTTGCACCTGGCTTTCTAATGAATGTATATTTATATACATCTTATCATATAGAATTTCTGAATGCAAAAAATGCGTATGAAAAGACGAAAATCGACCAAAAATGGACTGAAAATGTCGTTTGGTGCAAAATGGGTTGAAATAATGTCTAAAACAAAGAAAATGAAATTAGATTAAGTAAATCGCAAACAAAGAAAAGGAGAAGATGATTAGTGAAAAAGAAAATAAGAAAAATTGGGATGTTAAGTAGTATAGCATTGATGATATGTTTGGGGGTGACCGGATGTTATCCGGACGGAAAAGTATCATTGGAAGAAAAAAAAGAAACAGATAGTAACCAGATTAATATTGATGAAAATGCTTCGCATATTGAAGGCAAATTGGATGAGGGATTATTTGTGAATGCCCAAACAGACATAAAATCTGATGCGGATTGGCATGATAATAATGTGATTTTAAAAAGCTGGGATGTAGACAAAGTGAGTAATGTTTTTGGAAATGGAAGAAATATTTCTGAAAATAAAACCATGCCTAATATGCATAATGATAATTTGAATGATAATTATATATATTGGGATGACGGAAGTTCGATTGTTATACAGAACGGCAATTTACAATATAATACGAAAACAGAATTAGAGTACTCATATTTAGGATATTTATATGGAACCATGCCATATCTTACAGATGAAACTACAGAAAAATTTCCTGAAACAGAGATTTCAGGTATTGATAAAGAAGCGGCTATTGAACAGGTGAAAAGTATTCTGGATGAAATTGGTGTAGAAGTTTCTAAACCCAGAGTGTATTCTCTGACATATGAGAAGTTGGAAGAAAATACTGATTATTCACAAACTGATCCAAATGGAAATGCACCTCATCAGTGGACAAAGGAAGATGCGGCGTATGCCATAGTCTTTAAAGGCACAATAGATACGCTGCCGATAACGGAAGTTGGATATAGAAGTGGACCGGCTGCAGGAGAAAGGATTGTGGGAATTGTGGGAAAACAAGGACTCATAGCTTTTCATGCACTTAATATATATGAACTCGAAACAGAAAATGAACTTTCAGATGAAATATTGACCACACAAACAGTTTTGGAAAATATCCAACAAAAGTTCAGAAATATTATGATTACTGATAAAGTTGAAATCGAAAAAATTAATTTAGAGTATGTTCCGGTATTAAAAAATGTTGAAAAAGGGGAGTATGAGTTAAAACCTATGTTTGTATGTATGGCAAGGCAAAATATTGAACATTCGACAGATAAGGAAGACAATGGTCTGATAGGAGACAGCAGTATTTTTCCAATAATTTTTGACGCTCAAACCGGAATGGAAATTCAGATAGGAGGTACATATTGATTCTACAACAATTGAAAGCAGATTACAAAAGAATATTCAGTTCACCTAAAATGTATTTATCAATATTAGGAGTTGTGCTTTTGTGTTATATAAGTACAGAAAAATATATACATGGCAGTGTAGATATATATTACATATTGGATATTTTAATTGGGTTGAGCGTTTTCAAAAAATTGATAATTATTTTTTCGGCGCTGCCTTGTGTGACAGGTTTTTATGACGATTGGAAACATCAATATATAAAAAATATAGTCATTCGAACGGGAAGAAGAAATTATATTATATCCAAAATCGTGGTGTGCGTATCAATTTCTTTTCTGGTAGTTTTCTTGGGAATTTTGATTTTCATAGGTCTATTAATTGGTATGGGATTCGATTATAGCGGAATAAACGGAATGGGTTTAGATGAGAATATGCCATATGGCATTTTTCTATATCAAAAGCCATTTTTATATGTATGTTGTATCGTCAGTATTTATGCAGCATCAATGGCAGTTTGGGTAATGAGTGGATTAATGATTTCATCATATATTCCTAATAGTTTTGTTGCAATATGTTCACCGCTCATTTTTAGTTATTTATTAGAAGAGATAACGGGTCTTTTACCGCCATATTTTAATATGTATCTGTTGGCGAAAGCAAGTAATGTATTGGGGAAAAATGCAACGTATAGCTATTTGTATACGATATTCATATTTACAGTACTTATATTAGGCCAGGGTTTGATTTTCGCAAAACGGGTAAAAAGGAGGTTAGGGAATGAAATCAGTTAAAATTTCTTTGATTGTTGCAATACAAAATATTAGAAAATGGAGAACAAATTATCGGATTTGGATATTAGTGATATTAACTATGATATTTGTTCAATGTTATACAAAGGAGATTTCAACAAATGCATTGGCTATGGGGATGAAAAGCTCACCTTGGCTATATCCATTTTTGTATACAGATCGCTATATACGAATCCTTTTTATGTTGCCGTTGATATTTATATATTGTGACGCTCCTTTTATAGATAAGAATCAGATATATATATTAATGAGATGTAAGAGAAAATTATGGAGCATTGGTCAAATTATTTATATTTTTATGACATCAGCAATGTATTTTTCTTTAATAGCAGCTATGACGATTGTGCTAAATATAAGAAACATAGAGTACATGAATGACTGGGGAAAGGTATTAGGTACATTGGCTTTTTCAAATGTTCCGTTGGTAAAAGGGACTGCAGTAACAATAAGTACTTATATTTTAACATATTTTACACCTACTCAAGCGATGTTCTTCACTTGGTTATTATCTGTTTTGTGCGGAGGAATTTTAGGCTTAATTATATATGGGTGCAATGTTATTTCAAAGTCAAAAGTTGTTGGAATAGTAGCTTCAGGATTTTTGGTTATCTTGAGTGCGGCAGTTTCAGGAAATGAAATGGCACAGTGGTTTTCGCCAGTCTCGTGGACAACATTAAATAAATTAGATGTGGGAAAATTGACACAATATCCTACATTTACTTATGTGATGGTTGTTTATATGACAGCGATTATTATTTTAAGTGTATGGATTATAAAAGTAATCGAAAAAAAGGATGTCGGAGTAATGATACGGGAGGTATAAACATGGAGAAGCTGATACAGATAAAGAATCTGACAAAATGTTTTGGAGAGACGAAGGTATTAGATAAGATAAATGTGAATTTCGATAGAGGACATATTTACGGAATCATTGGTAGAAATGGTTCAGGAAAATCTATGTTAATGAAATGTATATGTGGATTGGTTGTACCTACTTCAGGTGAAATAATAATAGATAATAAAAAATTAGGTACAGATATTGATTTGCCGGAAAATTTAGCAGGAATTATAGAAGAACCGGGATTTTTGGAAAACTATAGTGCATATAAGAATTTACAGTTTTTATCTATGATTAAAAATAAAATAGGGAAAGAAGAAATTATACAAACGTTAAAGAGCGTAAGACTTGATCCATACAGTAAATTACATGTTGGTAAATATTCTATGGGAATGAAACAAAGACTGGGAATAGCACAGGCAATTATGGAAAAACCAGAAATTTTAATTTTGGATGAACCAATGAACGGTTTGGATAACGATGGAGTTATGGAAATGAGAAAACTCTTTATTAACTTACGAGAAGAAGGAACAATGATTATAATTGCAAGCCATAATAAAGAAGATATAGAAGTGTTATGTGATGAAGTTTTTGAAATGGAGAAAGGTAAGCTTACACCTGTACAACACTAAGAGAGGACACAGCAAATGAGTGACAGAGGATCCATATCTGGAAACGAGGGAAAAGGAAGACTGCGATCGGAGGAGGGTGCTGAGACCCCTCCTTTTTTCATATATAGAGTGCTGAGATACAAAGGAGGAGCAATGTCAAAACCTTTTTTATCATATATTGTATGATAAAAATTGATTATGATGAACCTTTTTCTAAAAATGTAGAATCATCTATTAAAAGTATTGTAGCGAACAATAAACTTATTTCTGCTGAATCAAAATTAGATAGTTATTTAGAAATGAAAAATTCAGAAAATCAAATTACTGTATTAGGTGGAAGTTTAGGAATCATTATTATGTTACTTGCTGTTTCAAATTATTTAAACATGATGTCGGAAAGCATACAAAATCGTTCTAAAGAATTTGCTATCTTAGAAAGTGTCGGTATGACAAGAAAACAGATTAAAAAAATGATAGTATTTGAAAGTTTAGGTTATTCTATTTTGTCGATTGTCATTGCACTGATTATTGGTTTACCTGCATGTTATTATGTATTTACAAACTTTAATATCTATGGGATTCCATTTGTATTTCCGGTAATCAAGACGTTGCTTTTATTTATTGCGATTATCATAGTTTGCGTAGTAACATCACTATTCGTTTTTTCTAAATCAAAAAGTGAAACGATTATTGAATTGTTGCGAAAAGATGAGGCTTAAAAATATAGAGTTTAGTTGTTGTCTGCAAAGCAGATCAGCAACTAAACAAAGGAATGAACAATGGAAGTGTATAACCAAAATAACAAAAATATTAGCACTCACCTATTGTTATCTCTAATCAACCAGTCCCTTATTCTTCCATTTTCCGCTCTTCCAGCGCAGCACCATGCCGACGGCCCTGATGCACTCGTCACTTGCGAGTCCGATGTAAGCACCGACTGCGAGAAGCCCCAGATGAAGTCCGAAGAAGTATGTTCCACCGACTGCCGCAAGGTACATGAAAACAGCACCCATGACAACCGGGAATACGGCGTCACCGCTTGTCTTCAGTGCCTGACCGTAGACCAGATTGGTGACTCTTCCAAGCTCCAGCACAATATCGATGGCGAGAAGCTTTGTGACAAGATTTATCATCTGTACGTCATTCGTGAAGATTCGCACAATGTAGTTACCTAAAAGCGCAAATGTGATAGAAAGGCAGGATGCCGTAATCACACCGTAGATAGCGGCCTTGCGAGTGCCCCTATCACATTCGTCATACTCCTTTGCTCCGATATGCCAGCCGGTCAGGATGGCATTTGCCTGAGCTAAGGCAGCACCGATACAGTACGAAAAGTTAGCAATCTGTATGGCATAAGAGCGCGCAGTGACGTTCAGTCCGTCAGCATCCATCTGGTTCATGAATCGCACTACAAGAGTCATTGCTATATTGTAAAGCGCGGTTTCACAGGCAGACGGGAAGCCAATCTTTATAATCTGTCCGAGAATTTTTCCGGGAGCTATGCGCTCGGGACTGTCCTTTGCCTTGATGAGCACAGCGCCCATTGTGGCAACAATAATCAGATTGATAATACGTGAAATAACCGTTGCTGTGGCAACACCCATAACGCCCCAGTTCATTACAAAGAGGAAAACAGCGTTAAGTATAAAGTTAATGACATTTCCAATAATTGATGCCCAAAGTGACTGCTTTGTGTAGCCGAAAACTCTCAGGTAGCTTGAATAAATCGGTATGAGAGCATTTAAAAAGCAGGCACCCCCAACAATGCGCAGATAAGTATTTGCCGAATCAAAAAGCGCCGGTGCAATGCTGACCATTTTAAGAATATTACCGGAAAAAACAGCCAGAAATACAGACATGAGCACACCTATTACAGCGTTAAATATAAGCCCAAGCTGCCTTGCCTGATATGCTATACCCGGTTTTCCGGCACCGATATTCTGCGTCATGACAGCAACCATACCGCTTGAGATGACACCAAACATGATGATGAAAACAGAGATATATGTATTTGCCGTGCCGACAGCACCAACTGCCTGGTCGCTCACAGATGACAGCATAAGAGTGTCAACCATGCCTGACAGCATGTAAAAAAGTGTTTCAAAGCATATTGGAATGGAAAGCTGTGTAAGTGTTTTTCTTTGAACCTGCATATAGATTACCTCATTTATAATGTATATATACTTTGTGATATTAACAGAAAAAATGCAAACTTCTCATTATAAACTTCATTTGGGAGAGGAAGATATAAAGAAGAGAAGCTTGCATACATAAATCAATATATTACATTATCACAAATAATTCTTGTATTATTTCAAGGAAAAATTGTACTATTTCTACTTTATCTATAACTGAGTCATTATTCATATTACAGTGTTGATTCACCAAAACCTTGAGAACAAATAAAAATTGCACACCTTATGCATGTAATATGTTAAAATAAAAATAGTTGATATATAATTATTATAGTAAACAAACCGGATGGGGATTAAAAGAGTCTAAGGAATATGTAGAAAAATGTATTTTGAATTAAAAGAAAACCGGCCACACGGCACACCGGAAAATCCATTCAGCCAATACCATATCAGTGATGTAAAGCGTGCATTCCAGATTCCGGTACACTGGCACGATGAGCTGGAAATTATATATGTAAAGCAGGGCAAGCTGCATGTGACCATATCAGGTGAAAACTATATAGGAAGTCCAAAGGATGCATTTGTGGTATCTCCGGGCAGTCTGCATTTAATGGGCTCGCCGACAGGGGATGCAGATTATTACACGTTTCTGTTTCCTCTTGAATATATATCATTTCAGACGGACGATCTCATGGAAAAATCAATCCTATCCCCTCTCAAACGAGGCAGACTTATGATTAGTCCTCAGATAAATGATACAGCAGCAGATATATGTGAGCGGCTGATAGAGATAAATGCACAAATATCAGGGAAAAACGCAGAAAAAACAGATGCTGCAAATATAGAGGCGCAATTTGAGACAAAAATAACTCTCATCAAATTCATCCGGAAAATGTGGAGAAATGGTCTGATTCTGGAAAATGGCACAAATGGTACCAACACAACAGAAAAAGAAATGATAACGTATATCCGGCAAAACTATACAAGGGAAATTTCACTGAAGGAATTTGGTGCACAGTTTCATTTGTCGGAAAAATACATATCACGCTACTTTAAAGAGCATTTTCATATAACTTTGTCACAGTATGTCAATCATCTCAGGCTGGAGCACGCCAGACAGCTATTGGAGGAATCAGCAGCTTCCGTTACAGAGGTTGCGATGTGCAGTGGATATCAGAATGTGAGCTATTTTATACGCAGCTTCAAGAAAATGTATGGGGTATCACCTCTTAAATACAGAAATTTTCAAACTTTACCTTGACAAAGTGACAAAAAGAGCATAAAGTATATTAAAAGATTAATTTAACAGTGTTTCAAAACCGATGAGAAAGAAGAGTAGACCTTTCCGGATATCTCAGAGAGCTGCAGATGGTGGGATTGCAGTATGGATGGATTTGTTGAATGGCCTTTCGAGGGTGATCCGAAGCGTTTGATGGTACAGAGCATAGTTTCTTAACGATTAAATCAGTAGGCGTCACCGGGAACCGAACCCGTTATCATTTCGGCATGTATATTAGTACATGACAGAGTGGACAATTCGTCAAATTGAGTGGTACCGCGATAATAAGAATTTATTACCGTCTCAAGCATTAGCTTGAGGCGGTTTTTTGCATAAACACCCACATGATGAAATATCGTTAGCGCAAATTTGATTTGAGGCTATGACATTTGGCTTGTTGAGGCAGGTTTATGAGAAAATCGCGAACATCGGGAAACAAACACTTCACAAAGAAAGTGAGGAATTCAATATGAAAAAGAAAGTGTTATCAGTAATTTTAGCAGCAGTTTGCACCATGGGCCTTATGGCAGGCTGTGGAGCAGAGGGGTCAAAGGGATCTACACAGAGTGGCTCAAAGGGTGACAGCTACACAGTAGGTATTTCGCAGTTTGCAGAGCATGGCTCTCTTGACAACTGCAGGGGGGGCTTCTTAGAGGGCCTCAAGGAAGAGGGCATCGAGGAAGGTAAAAACCTAAAGGTTGATTACCAGAATGCACAGACAGATACCGGTACGGCAAGCACTATTGCAGACAGCTTCGTGTCTGAGAAGGTTGATATGATTTGTGCCATCGCTACACCATGTGCAGCCAGCGCCTACAATTCAGCTATGAATGCAGACATTCCAATAGTATACACAGCAGTTTCAGATCCTGTTGTAGCAGGTCTTGCTAAGGAGGACGGCTCAAGTGTCGGAAATATCACAGGTTCATCAGACGTGCTTCCTGTTGAGGAGCAGCTTAAGATGATCAGACAGATGATGCCGGATGCTAAGAAAATCGGTATTCTATACACCACAAGTGAGGCAAATTCATGCAGCACCATTGAGGAGTACAAAAAGCTTGCTGATAAATATGATTTTGAAATCGTTGATACCGGAATAAACACATCAGCAGATATTGAGATTGCAGCATCAGATCTTGTTTCCAAGGTTGACTGCCTGTGCAACCTCACAGACAACACAGTAGTAAATGCACTCCAGACTGTTCTCGACAAGGCAAATGGAGCAAAGATTCCGGTATTCGGAAGTGAAATTGAGCAGGTTAAATCAGGCTGTGTCGCTTCAATGGGAATTGATTACTACCAGCTTGGAATCAAGACAGGAAAGATGGCAGCAAAGATTTTAAAGGGTGAGGAGAAAGCCTCTGACACTCCGTTTATCACAGCTTCAAAGGCAGAGCTTTATGTAAACACTGCAGCAGCAGACAAGATTGGCATGACACTTGATGCAGATTATATCAAGGATGCAGCCGAGACATTTGATAAGATTGAAGTAAAATAGTTACGTTGATTTTTAAAGCAGGGGAGGATACACCGTGACACTAGTTTTAAGCGTTTTAGAGCAGGGCATGATTTATGCGATCATGGCTCTTGGAATATATATCACATACACCATACTGGATTTTCCGGATCTGACCGTTGATGGAAGCTTTCCGCTTGGAGCGGCACTTTCTGCGGTGCTCATCACAAAGGGCGTTAATCCGATACTTACACTGCTTGTGACATTTGCGGCAGGTGCGTTTGCCGGAATGCTGACAGGAATCATCCATGTGAAGCTTAAGGTGCGTGACCTTTTATCGGGAATTATCATGATGACAGCGCTTTATACGGTGAATCTTCGTATTGCAGGAAGAGCAAACCTGCCAATATACAACATGACCACACTTTTCGACAATGATTTTGTCAGAAATGTATTTAAGGGCGGCTTAGCACAGTTTTCAAATGTGATTATCATCCTTGTTATCACACTTGTGATGAAATTCCTGCTCGACTGGTACATGAGCACAAAGTCGGGATATCTGCTTCGCGCCGTAGGTGACAACGAGACTATCGTTACATCTATGGGTGTGGACAAGGGCATCACAAAAATCATCGGACTTGCAATCGCCAACGGCCTTTGCAGCTTAAGCGGATGCATTTTTGCACAGCAGCAGAGATATTTCGACGTATCAATGGGAACCGGAACAATGGTTATCGGACTGGCGAGCGTTATTATCGGAATCAGCCTGCTTAAAAAGGCAACATTTTTGCGTGTGACCTCGAGTGTTGTTATCGGAGCGATTGTATACAAAGCCTGTGTGGCAATCGCTATAAAGCTTGGTATGCCGTCGAGCGATTTGAAGCTCATTACAGCGGTATTGTTCCTCATCATTCTGGTGCTTGGAATGGATAGAAACAAAAGAAAGAAGGTGGCATAATGTTAGAGCTCAACCATATCCACAAATTATATAATCCGGGAACAGTCAACGAGATATGCCTCTTTGATGATTTTAATCTGAAAATAGATGATGGACAGTTTGTTTCCGTTGTAGGAAGTAATGGCTCCGGAAAGACATCTATGCTCAACATCATCTGCGGTTCTATCCCTATTGACGGTGGCAGCATAGTGGTAAACGGCACTGACATCACAAAGCAGAAGGATTTTATCAGACACCGCCGCATAGGCCGTGTATTTCAGGATCCGTCAAAGGGAACCTGTCCTTCCATGACAATCCTTGAAAATCTGTCCATAGCTGACAATAAAGGAAAGACATACGGTCTGGGCCGTGGTACAAACCACAGCAGGATAGAGCATTACAAGGAGATGCTTGCCGAGTTAAACCTCGGACTTGAGGATAAGCTTCACACAAAGGTTGGCGCACTTTCAGGCGGTCAGAGGCAGACACTTGCGCTTCTCATGGCTACGATGAATCCAATCGAGTTTCTCATCCTTGATGAGCACACAGCAGCCCTCGATCCAAAGACTGCTGAGATTGTAATGCAGCTCACAGGCAAGATTGTGGCAGAGAAGAAGGTCACAACAATCATGGTCACACACAATCTGCGCTACGCTGTTGAATACGGAGATCGCCTTATCATGATGCATCAGGGCAAGGCGATAATCGACAAGGCCGGCGCCGATAAGAAGGCTATGCAGGTTGATGATATTCTTGGCACATTCAATGAGATCAGTATTGAGTGCGGAAACTAGGGTGTGCGAAATGTAAATATGTGAGGTGTTGATAAAACGCATCATGTGTTGAAAATATAGTGAAGTATAGGAAAAAAGACATTCCGGAACTGTAGATTTTACAGCTCTGGGGATGTCCTTTTTACTGATATGAAAGCTATTATAAAAGTGGAAAATCTTTCAAGGTGCAAAAATTTCACCTTGAATGTGGGAAGAGGTTCAAATACAAAATACAAACATTATGTGTTTACAGAACAGGGATTGTATATATTGTTGAAGATTATGGCGTATCTAAATATGCCCCGGTTATTGCAGCTCTGTTGAAAAATCCCCCTTTGGTTTTACCACACTAAAAACGTCGGTAAATCATACCCTCATCATCCCCGACATAATACATCCTCCGGCGGCACCACATTTCATAACATCAGCAAGTCGCGGAACACTAATGTCTGGCATAGCATCATAAGTGGATGGTGCTTCGGAAGCTGTGCTGTCATCGCTTGAAGCAATATTAATGCCGCCGATTGCATAAACCGGTATCTCAACTGCATCACAGACATTTTTTAGGAAATCAAGTCCGCGCGGGGGCAATCCTTTTTTGCAGTCGGTTGCAAAAATATGTCCTGCAGTCATATATGTGGCACCAAGCTGTTCGGCTTTTATGGCATCTTCTACAGAATGGACAGAGGTTCCGATAACCTTGAAGAATTGTTGATAATTGTCAGTGCTTTTTGACATACCTGTGGAAATATTGCCGGACACATTTTTTTTGACATAAGCTTCAAGGATTGGCAATGGCAGATGTATATACGGATGCTCAAGCTCCATTGCTACATTTATAAAGCTGTGCAGCATGCACTGCACATCATATTTTTTACACAGAGCAATCACATCGCGTGCCAGAGACAGATATTCTGCCTCCGACATATCCTTTTCCCTGAGCACAATTGCATGAGGATGGAGCTTACAGACACGCTCGAGCTGTTCCATGAACGGACGGCTGCAAAGGTGTCTGTTTGTGATAGCGATTATATTATCACTCTGTAAAGCATGTTTTGAGTTTTCGTATTCGTATAAGAGTTTTTCTTTATTCATATTTGTTCCTACATATTCATATATATATTTATACCTGTTAAAATTAAAATGATTACTGATTCTAATTCAAGCATTTCATTGTTTACAGGATTCCTACACGTAAATATAGTCGCTCATCACCGGCTGCAAACCATTGTCGAGCAGTGCATTAAATACCTCATCCACGCTTCTGCCATCAGAGATTTCAAACTGGTCATCGCCCTTGTCCTCTATATCGTCCACATGGCTTCCGATTCCGGTGCTGACACCGGCTGAAATCTTGGTGGCGGCGATATTTACGAGATTGTCACGCACACGCGCTACCTCTCTAGTAGATATGGTGATGCTTGCAAACGGCATGAAGAGCCTGTAAGCGCATACCACCTGAAGGAGCTGTGTCTCGTGGACATCCTTTGGATTGATACGGTCATTGTTTATGATAGGGCACAGACGAGGGCATGAGAATGCAATCTCGGCTCTTGGATATTTTTTCTGGAGCAGGTATGCGTGATATCCGGTGGCAAGCGCATCTTTTCTGAAATCATCGAGACCTAAAAGTGCAGCAAAGCCGACACCTCTCATACCACCCTTAAGAGCACGCTCCTGTGCATTTACACGGTAAGGAAAAATTCTCTTGTGTCCGGCAAGGTGAAGAGTCTCGTATTTGTTAGAGTTGTAGGTCTCCTGGAAAACGGTCACATAGTCAGCACCGCACTCGTGCAGGTATGCGTACTCGTCAGAGTTCATAGGATAAACCTCAAGACCTATAACCTTGAAATATTTGCGGGCAATTTTGCATGCCTCTCCAATGTATTCGACGTCTGACATTTTCTTGCTCTCACCGGTGAGAATCAGGATTTCCTGAAGACCGGTTTTGGCGATTGCAGCCATTTCCTTCTCTATTTCTGAGGCTTTCAGCTTTGCGCGGTTGATTTTATTGTGACAGTTGAAACCACAGTAGATACAGTAGTTTTCGCAGTAGTTTGATATGTAAAGCGGCGTAAACATGCACACGCTGTTGCCGAAGTGCTTTCTGGTCTCAAGCTGTGCAGCCTGTGCGATTTCCTCAATAAATGGCTGTGCGGCAGGCGAGAGCAGAGCCTTGAAATCCTCCAATGTGCGGTATTCGTGGGAGAGCGCCGCGCGTACATCGGCTGCGGTGTATTGGTCGTAGTCGTATGCATCCATTTCGGCAACAACCCTGTCCATGATATCGGAGTCAAGCACCTCCATATCAGGTAGATATTTCATATGGTCTATTCTGTTTTTCTTCATATCCTCGAGGATTACTTCGTTTACAATGCTGTCGTTGAAGTGGTCATCGTGGGCGATATTTGCATTGATATCTTTGTCATTTGTTATATTTGTATCGTTAGTCATTATGTGTTCCCTTCAAAAGCTGATTATCATATTTATGCTTTATATATAATGATATGAGGGTCAAAAAGTATTCTGCCACTCATTTATGATTAGTCGCGCAGATATCCTGTCAGAGGAGATGATGCGCTGGCTCCTTTTGTCAGAGTGCGTCCGAGTCCTGACAGATAAGCCATTCTTCCGGCCTCGATAGCCTTTTTAAATGCCTCTGCCATTATCTCAACATCACCGGCTGTTGCAACAGCGGTGTTTGCCATGACTGCGGCAGCACCCATTTCCATAGCTTCGCATGCCTGTGAAGGACGGCCTATGCCTGCATCCACGATGATAGGCAGGTCGATTTCGTCAATCAGAATCTGGATAAATTCCTTTGTGCAGATACCTTTGTTTGAGCCGATTGGCGCACCGAGAGGCATGATGCAGGCAGCGCCGGCGTTTGCAAGGTCTCTTGCCACGTTGAGGTCAGGATACATGTAAGGCATTACGACAAAGCCCTCCTTTGCGAGAATCTCTGTAGCCTTTATTGTCTCAAAGTTGTCCGGAAGCAGATATTTGCTGTCGCGCATGATTTCAATTTTTACGAAATCTCCACAGCCCAGCTCGCGGGATAAACGTGCGATTCTTACAGCCTCATCGGCATTTCTGGCGCCTGATGTGTTTGGAAGCAGTGTGACATTGTCCGGAATATAGTCGAGGATGTTTGCCAGTCCTCCATCGTTTGCACGGCGCAGCGCGAGTGTGATAATCTGTGCATCAGCCTTCTCAATGCAGGTCTTTACCAGGTCGAGTGAAAACTTTCCCGATCCAAGGATGAAACGTGAGGTAAACTCGTGACCTCCTAAAACTAATTTGTCGTTTGCTAAATCTATATTTTTACTCATGATTAACTCCTTATATTTTTATTGATGGTGTAAAAAGTGTTTGTTTTTAATCAGCCCCCGCCCATAAAGCTTAAAATCTCTACCACATCGCCGTCGGCGATAGCAGTGCTGTCATACTCAGTCTTTGGAAGAATCTCTTCATTCAGCTCTACAACGATGTGCTTAGGGTTGTAATTGTTAGCTGAAAGATACTGCGAAACAGTCATGCCGCATACATCTGCAGCTTCTTTACCGTTGATTTTTACCATTGTGCGTCTCCTTTCCGGATTGAGATGTGGAAAAAGCGGGGATTATCCCGAAGCAATACATTAAAAAAAGTTCACAAAGTAATACACCCGCGGTGGTGTACCCCTTCATGAACTCTGTTCACTCTCAAAAATCCGTTATTAAACTATGTAAATATGTAAAATTAAAAGGGAGATACCAATAATTTTACAAACATGAGTATAGTACCTTACACCGGCAAAGTCAACTGATTTTTAATAAAACCGCATTACGTTACTGATATGTAGTAACCGCATTACAACAATTTCCAACAAATTTTACATGACGCAGACAGTATATTTTCATTAGAATGATATGTTAAAAAAGTAATAAAAATGATATTGAATAATTTCTGATAGCCGATTTGATGGAGGAAAATAATGTTTGACGAAGAAATGATAACGAAATACAGATACATAATATTACTTCTTGGTACAGCAGTATCGTTTGTGCTTGGCTTTGTAGTGGCATTTGCACTTGCTAAGCTGTGTGGAGTGATGGCTGTAAAGGCAGTGCTCAATATCGCTTTCACGGCAGGAGGTATCACAGGAATGCTTGGATTTGTGTGCATCTGTCTGGCTGAGCTTAGACGCATATAGTACATCAGAAAGCTGATGTATCGCGCGGTTTTGCGAATGTGTGTGGGGAATCTGAATAGTTACTAATAAGAAAAGAAAGGAAACGGAATAAATTATTTTGACATACGATGAAATAAAAAAGAACAAAGAAATATGTGAATGCCTGCGCAAGGGAGATGAAAACCTCGGAGTGCTGGGCTACACAGATCATTCGGCGGCACACTGCACGATGGTTGCAAAGCGTGCTGCATACATTTTAAAAAAATTCGGATACAGTGAAGAGGATATTGAGCTTGTAAAGATAGCGGGCTTTATGCATGATATTGGAAATGTGGTCAACAGAAAGCATCATGCTGAGTACGGAGCGATTTTAGCGAACGAGATTCTTAAAAAGACTGATATGAGCATGAAGGACAGGATTACTGTGGTCTCTGCGATAGGTCATCACGATGAGTCCACAGGAGGAGCAACGGATTCGGTCTCTGCAGCTCTTATCATTGCAGACAAGACGGATGTGCGAAGAAACCGTGTCAGGGAAAAGGCAAAGGAAAATTTTGACATTCACGACAGAGTGAATTATGCGGTTACGGATGCGGCGCTCAAGATTAATACAGATAAAAAGGTCATTGCACTCAATCTTCAGATTGATACAAGCATCTGCTCGATGTATGAGTATTTTGACATTTTCTTAGGGCGCATGATGATGTGCCGCGGTGCCGCCGGGATACTCGGAGCTACCTTCAAGCTGACAGCCAATGGCTCTAAGGTATTGTGATGAGTGCATGGGCAGATATTATTGGGCAAAAAATCATCAATGGATCTGAATAGTTACTGATTTTACATAAAAAGTGCATATTCGCACACGAACAAAACAAAATACAAATTTTATCGAAAAACTTACTTATAAAGTTTCTCAACTCTTGAACTTAAAAATGATTGATAGTATAATTTAAGCGATTGGTGAAAAATAAGATTAAATGATAAGGAGGAAATCGCAATGATTACCTGGAACAACTTGGATACCCTGGAATCCTTCAAGGAGCTTTCTAAAGTGGGACGTGTTGACATAAAAGAGGCCATGTCAGGAGACAATGGCGCTAAGCGTGTCAAGGAGTACAACATCCCAATGGCAGAGGGATTCACTTACAACTTTGCTGCAAAGCAGGTGGATGCAGATGTGCTTGAGGCACTTGCAAAGCTTGCAAAGGAGGCACAGCTTACAGAGAAATTTGAGGCACTTTACAATGGTGCTGTTATCAATACAGGTGAGAACCGTCTCGTTCTTCACCAGCTTACCCGTGGACAGCTCGGAGATGCTGTAGTGGCAGACGGAGTTGACAAGCGTAAATTCTACGTAGAGCAGCAGGAGAGAATCGCTGAGTTCGCAAACAAGGTTCACTCAGGCGAGATTACAAATGCAGCAGGAGAGAAGTTTACAACAGTTGTTCAGATAGGAATCGGTGGAAGCGATTTAGGACCTCGTGCTATGTACTTAGCACTTGAGAACTGGGCAAAGAAAAACGGCAGCTTCAAGATGGAAGCCAAATTCATCAGCAATGTTGATCCTGATGATGCGGCAAGCGTACTTGCATCAGTTGACGTAGCTCACTCTATTTTCATATTAGTATCAAAATCAGGTACAACACTTGAGACTCTTACCAATGAGTCATTCGTAAAGGATGCATTAAAGAACGCAGGACTTGATGCTTCTAAGCATATGATTGCTGTAACAAGCGAGACATCACCACTTGCAAAGAGTGATGATTACCTTGCAGCCTTCTTCATGGACGATTACATCGGAGGACGTTACTCATCAACATCAGCAGTTGGTGGAGCAGTTCTCTCACTTGCATTCGGTCCTGAAGTATTTGCACAGTTCCTCGACGGAGCAGCAGCAGAGGATAAGCTTTCAAAGAATGCAGACATCATGGAGAATCCTGAGATGCTCGACGCACTCATCGGTGTTTACGAGAGAAACGTACTCGGATATCCTAGCACAGCAGTGCTTCCATACTCACAGGCACTCAGCCGCTTCCCTGCACATTTACAGCAGGCTGATATGGAGTCAAACGGCAAGTCAGTTAACCGTTTCGGTGAGCCTGTAGATTATGTGACAGGACCGGTTATCTTTGGTGAGCCTGGAACAAACGGACAGCACTCATTCTATCAGCTCCTTCATCAGGGAACAGATATTGTGCCACTCCAGTTCATCGGCTTCAAGAACAACCAGCTTGACACAGATGTAGTCATCCAGGACAGCACAAGCCAGCAGAAGCTCTGTGCAAACGTAGCAGCACAGATAGTTGCATTTGCATGTGGTAAGGCAGACGACAACAAGAACAAGAACTTCGAGGGTGGACGTCCTTCAAGCATCATCATCGGAGACCAGGTAAATCCTGCATCTCTTGGTGCACTCCTTGCACACTTTGAGAACAAGATCATGTTCCAGGGCTTCTTATGGAATGTAAACAGCTTCGACCAGGAAGGTGTTCAGCTTGGAAAGCTGCTTGCAAAGAAGGTTCTCGCACATGAGACAGACGGAGCACTTAAGGAGCTCAGCGATATGCTTAATATTTAGTACATCGAATAATAAGTAAAGATACAGATACAGAAATATAAAAACGAGCTGCAATCCTGTGGGTATCAGGATTGCAGCTCGTTTTGTTCTGCCATAAATCATCCGGGTTAAAGATGATGCATGACGAATTGGGTGAGATAATTTATTTAGGTTTATAGTTACTAATGTTGATAAATGTTATCATTATTTGTGTGCTTTATGAAAGACAACATCATCCTTGATATTGCTGTCGTATTTGGTATAAGCATGGCCTTGGCTGTTCTTTCCGGCTGCATCACTGTCGTCCTTCTCAGGACCGTTCTCCATCCACCAGGCATAGGCTGCAGCGCCGATACAAACGGCAGCACACACGACAATTATTATTGCTTCAAGCATTTTAAATCCTCCGTTTTACTTTATCAGCATGACGCGGAGAAAATGTTTATTTAATGTATCTAAGTTATATTTCCTCCGCATATGCGCGAATTTTGAAATAATCAGCGAAGAAAATTAGTTTATGCCCATCCTTGTCGTGGATAAAACGGATAATAAAGCGCCGGCTCGTGTTTGTGAGGCATATGCGCATGACCACGATAGCGGCATATGCGAATAAAATAATATGTATTAACTGGAGTAACGCACCCAGCCAGCTTAAATTGGATGTAAGCCTGCCTAAAAAACCAAGCGAAGAGGTACGGATGCGGCATATGACTGCAGGAAAAGAAGGTATTTCATCTATATACTGGCAATCCATGAGTGCCGACATATCTGACTCTGAATAAAGCACTGCGCGTGAGTCCAAGACTTCCTGCTGTGGAAGCGCGGCATTATCAGAAGAGGCATAAGAGCCCCAGACAACCCTGTGATCGTATGAACCGTATGCTGTGCGGTCAGGATCAAATTCGTCCAGATTTTTGTCGAGACTTAGAAAGGAGCAGAATATAAGACAAAGCAACAGTGGTAAAACCAGTATTTTCTTCATGAGAGTCCACTCCTTTCCTTCCAATTTATGTTTCTATTTTCTTCCTTTAGGTTAAAAAAGTCAACTTTTATAAAAAATAAAAATATATTTTTGGTGTAAATTTGTGATTAATTATGATATATTTTGACTATGCAGTACGAAAATACCATTTCTTGCTTAATAAAAGGAGTATATATGGCTGATTCAGAAAAAATGATTGAAAAATATACTGCCGTACATAAAGCTGGATGAAGAGATTGATTTTGAACATATATCCTGGTATACAAACACACACAGAGGTCAGCCACTTGCCATTTATCACGCCGCTGAGCCGGGAAAGCCGGGGCATCTGGTGGACGGAACAAAAATACCTGCCGGCTCAGGAAAAGATATTCCTGTTCTTAAGGGAGTGCAGAGAGCAGTTTGAGGAGCTGGCTGACAAATATGACAGGCTTGAGGTGATTGATTAGTGGGAAAATTTCACAGATTTATATATATTGCATAAAAAATAATCGAAAATTTATGCATGTTTGTGCATCACGATAATAGACATTTTTCATGGCACGTGATACTATAATTAACGTAAAAACCCCCCAATACATTATATATTTTTACTATCCCCATAGTAAAATACCTTCTCCTAAAGGACAGCAGAACGATGGCTGTTCTTTTTTTGTCCAAAAATATTAGAGCCTGCACATTTTTGGTACTGCGAGTGGCATACACACTCTCACTTTCGCTACACTTAGCAGCTACGTTATTCGCTCCTGCGAGAGTATGTATGCCACTCGCAGCACTCAAAATAGTGTATATTTCGGAAAACAAGCAGATATAATATTGTTGAAATGATTTAGACATGATACAATCAGATTAGATATTAGATAGCACGCAAGAAGCGAGACATGCTGATAACAGCTCTCTTTCTTCAAGCCTGCAGACATTGAAGGCTCTGATGTCATAATTCAGAGTCACTGACACCAAATACTGTGAGCAGATGATAGTTGATTCACGTATGAGGAGGAAGAACATTTTAAGATTTAGGGTGTACTTCCGGTGAAGTGCACCCTTTGTTAGTGAACAAAGAGGTACAATAACCGCATGCGCATCTGCATGCTCGCATGCAAGGGCGTATGTGGTTATTGGACATCCCAACATAAATTGAAAATTGTAGCAGCGTCAAGCTGCGGAGAAGCCTCGAAAGAGGCGAATTTTCAATTAATGTTGGGGCTTTGTTCTCATTAAATACAAAGAGGTACAATAACCGCATATTAAATATTATAAGGAGTAACGCATGGAAACAAGAATAGCCCTGATCGGCATTATAGTTGAAAACCCGGATTCGGTTGAGCAGCTCAATCATCTGCTGCATGAGTACGGCAGCTTCATTGTTGGGCGCATGGGTATCCCATACGAGAAAAAGAACGTGAATATCATCAGTGTGGCGATTGACGCACCGCAGGATATTATCAGTGCGCTGTCCGGCAGGATTGGCAGGCTGAATGGCATAGGAGTGAAGACAGTTTACTCTAATAAATAAAGCAGACCAGACTACAGGTGAAAGCATGACCGAAAATACAGCAATAATAAAAATTATAGATGAAATTACGGCCTGCCGGAATATCACCCTCGAGCAGCTACATATGCTGCTTGAGACGGATGATATGCAGGCAGTTGATTACCTTAGAAAGAGGGCATCTGAGAAAGCACACGAGACCTATGGCAATCAGGTTTTTATACGAGGGCTGATAGAGTTTACCAACTACTGCAAAAACGACTGTCTCTATTGCGGCATAAGGCACAGCAATACTCACGCGGACCGCTACCGCCTGAGTACGGAGCAGATTATGGCATGCTGCGAGAGCGGCTATGAGCTGGGCTTTCGTACTTTTGTGCTGCAGGGAGGTGAAGACCCATACTACACGGATGAGCGCATCTGTGAGATAGTGTCCGGAATTAAGGCAAAGTATCCGGACTGCGCAGTTACACTCTCTATCGGAGAAAAGTCAAAGGAAAGCTATCAGAGCTATTTTGATGCAGGGGCAGACAGATATCTGCTGCGCCATGAGACCGCGGATGAAAAGCATTACAGGAGGCTTCATCCGGCAGAGATGTCACTTGCAAACAGAAAGCAGTGCCTTTGGGATTTGAAAGAGATAGGATATCAGGTGGGCTGCGGCTTCATGGTCGGCTCGCCGGGACAGACAGTGGAGACCTTGTACGAGGATTTGCAGTTTATAAAGGAGCTTGAGCCTCACATGGTTGGAATCGGTCCGTTCATATCGCAGAAGGATACACCTTTTGCAAACGAGAAGTCAGGTACGATGGATGAGACGCTTCGCCTGCTTTCAATCATAAGGCTCATACATCCCAAGGTGCTGCTTCCTGCCACGACAGCGCTTGGCACAATCCATCCGCTCGGCAGGGAAAAGGGTATACAGTCGGGTGCCAATGTCGTGATGCCAAACCTCTCACCGGTCAATGTCCGTGACAAATACAAGCTTTACGACAATAAAATCTGCACCGGAGATGAGGCAGCAGAGTGCCGCTTCTGCATGGAAAACCGGATGAAAAGCATCGGCTATCAGGTGGTGGTGTCGCGCGGGGACTACGCAGATTTTTGATTAATAGTTATGATTAATAAATATAAAACAACACTAGGATATAGAAGGAGATAAAAATGTACAACGTAAAATCATTAAAGGCTGAAGAATTTATTTCAGACGAGGAAATCAATGAGACTCTCGAATACGCAGAGGCAAACAAAAATAATATAGGGCTTATCGATGAGATTATCGAGAAAGCAAAGCTAAAAAAAGGACTCACACACAGAGAGGCATCAGTGCTTTTAGCCTGTGAGATTCCGGAGAAGCTTGACGAGGTTTACAAGCTTGCACAGCAGATAAAGAAGGATTTCTACGGAAACAGAATCGTGCTTTTTGCACCGCTTTATCTGTCAAACTACTGTGTGAACGGCTGTGTTTACTGTCCATATCACATGAAAAATAAGCATATTGCGAGAAAGAAGCTCACTCAGGAGGAGATAGTAAAGGAGGTCACAGCCCTTCAGGATATGGGACACAAGCGTCTTGCAATCGAGGCAGGAGAGGACCCTGTAAACAATCCGATTGAGTATATTCTCGAGTGTATCAACACAATCTACAGCATCAAGCACAAAAACGGAGCTATTCGCCGTGTAAATGTAAATATCGCTGCCACTACAGTGGAGAATTACAGAAAGCTCAAGGAGGCAGGAATCGGAACCTACATACTCTTCCAGGAGACATATCACAAGGAGAGCTATGAGCAGCTTCATCCGACAGGACCAAAGCATGACTATGCATATCACACAGAAGCAATGGACCGTGCAATGGATGGAGGTATTGATGATGTCGGCTTAGGCGTGCTGTTCGGACTCAATAACTATCGTTATGATTTTGCAGGGATCATCATGCATGCCGAGCATTTAGAGGCAGCAAAGGGAGTCGGACCACATACCATCAGCGTACCGCGTCTGCGCCGTGCCGATGATATCGATCCGGATGTATTTGATAATGGAATTTCTGACGATCTCTTTGCAAAAATCGTAGCCTGCATCCGTATTGCCGTTCCATATACAGGCATGATCGTGTCCACCAGAGAAAGTGCCGAGACCAGAAAAAAAGTATTACAGCTTGGAATTTCCCAGATCAGCGGTGGTTCAAGAACCAGTGTCGGCGGCTATGTAGAAGAAGAGCCGGAAGAAGAAAATTCTGCACAGTTTGACGTAAGCGACAGAAGAACGTTAGATGAAGTAGTCTGTTGGTTGATGGAAATGGGCTTTGTACCGAGTTTTTGTACCGCATGCTACCGCGAGGGAAGAACCGGTGACCGTTTTATGAAGCTGTTAAAGAGCCGCCAGATCGTCAACTGCTGTCATCCGAATGCACTGATGACCTTAAAAGAATACTTAGAGGATTATGCTTCCCCGAAAACAAAAGAAATCGGTGAAGCCCTGATACAGAAAGAATTGAATGTCATCACAAATCCAAAAGTAAAAGAAAAAGCAGCAGAATACATTGCGAATATCCATAATGGACAGCGGGATTTCCGGTTCTAGGAGAATTCTACATCTTGTGTATTCTTTCTTGAAAAGCGTACTATTTTGTGTTATCTTAGAATAAGTAAAGTTAAGGCAGTACATAGGGAGAGCAGCAATGAGTGTACAGGACAAAGTAGAGCGGGTTCTTCGTGAATTTTATGTGTTATATTCGAGAAGCGAGCCATATGACAAGAATGTTGAACAGGTGATCGTTAACAAAAAAGAGGCATTGGCGTTGCTTGAGCAGTTGAAAAGCTGCATGAATGAAATGATGGAAGAATACGAAATGACTTCAAACAGCAGAGAACGCGGCGAGCGTGAAGCGAGAAGACGCCGGGATGATATCATCTGGGATGCAAATCACAAGGCAGAAGATATTTATGCGGCATCAGTTCTCTATTCTAATGAAGCACTCGGGCATATCCAGACGATCATACAGAA